>Ga0209427_10000772_pt1 | contig 35220 bp, 27 predicted proteins | sample DeeMarSWOR136_30_FD_187465 | JGI IMG/M metagenome (GOLD analysis project Ga0209427, IMG submission 187465) | Marine sediment microbial communities from White Oak River estuary, North Carolina - WOR-1-36_30 (SPAdes) (version 2) | ecosystem: Environmental > Aquatic > Marine > Intertidal zone >...
TCTCATGAGGGAGAGAGACTCACCTACCATCAGCTGGACCATATGAGCAACCGCTTTGCCAATGCCCTGGCAAAGCTGGGGATCAAGAAGGGGGAGCATATCGCTACCCTTTTTCTCAACTGCAACGAGCAGCTTATCGTCTTTTTCGGAATTCTCAAGATAGGGGGCGTTGTGTTGCCCGTCAATGTGAGGCTCGCAGCGCCTGAGATGCACTGGATACTGGATCACTCCGATTCAACTGCTGTAATCTTTTCAAAGGGTTTTAAAGATCGTGTGGAGCGACTCCGACCTGAGCTTACAGGGATTAGACACTATGTGATGGTCGGGAAGGACCCCCCGCCACACACCTTGAGTTTTGAAGAGGTTTTGGACAAGGGCGGGGATGAAGATCCAGGGCAAGAGGTTGCTGGCGATGATGAGGCCTTTCTACTCTATACAGCCGGAACTACCGGCAGGCCCAAGGGTGTTCTCCTGACCCACAACGGATTGATTTGGAACTGCGTCAGTTGGACTCATGCTGGTGTCTATCGTGAAGATGACCTCAGCTTGCATGTTTTCCCCCTCTATCACATTGCTGCTCTGGGTAGCGTGCTTACCTATGTCTACCTCGGCGGGACCATCTATCTCAAAGAGGCCTTTGATCCTAAAGACTGCATGGAGACCATAGAGCGGGAGAGGATCACGAGGTGGGCTGCAGCCCCTACGGTCTTCAACATGCTCCTCCAGCTACCTGAGATCGAAAGATACCATACCACTTCCCTCACCCTTCTCGGTTCGGGAGCGGCCATAATGCCGTCTGAGACCCAGCGAAGACTCCGAGAAGTCTTTCCCAGCGCCCAAATCTTCGACACCTACGGGATGACCGAGGCATCTGGGGGGATCACCACCCTGCCTCCTCGAGACTCCACCCGTAAGGTGGCCTGTGTGGGAAGGCCGGTCATTGGCGTGGAAATGCGCGTGGTCGATGAAAACGACCGAGATGTGGCGCCCGGCGAGGTGGGAGAGGTGGTCTTTCGGGGCAATAACCTTATGAAAGGCTACTATAAGGATCCGGAGGCCACAGAAGGGGCCATGCGAGGCGGATGGTACCGCACCGGGGACCTTGGTCGCCTGGACGAAGAGGGCTATCTTTACATTGTCGATCGAAGAAAGGATATGATCGTTACAGGCGGCGAGAACGTCTATCCCAGGGAAGTGGAGGAGGTCCTCTACTCCCATCCCAAGATAGCTGAGACAGCGGTTATCGGGGTTGTAGATTCCAAATGGGGGGAGGCCATCAAGGCGGTTGTGGTACTCGAGTCCGGAGAGACGACTTCGGAGGAGGAGATCATCGATTTTTGCCGACAACGGATCGCCGGGTTCAAATGTCCCAAATCCGTGGACTTTGTCCAGACCCTTCCCAAAAATCCCGCTGGAAAAATCCTGAAGCGGGAGCTCAGGGAGCGCTATGGAAAATCCATAACCTACTAGCGAGGCTACCTATACTAAAACTCCAATGTCAAAGCTCAAGGTTCAAAATGCCTAGCAGCGGTCAGTATTTTTGACATTTGGTAATTTCGATTTGATCTGAGCTTTGGACTTTGGCATCTGTCATTTTTGCTAATTTAGATATGTAGGTGTCTTGATGAAAGAATAAACTAGATCATATGGTGGGAAAAGGTGAAAGGGAGGTGAAGGATGTTCAAGATGACAGTACCGTATCTCTTGAAAAGGGGTGCCTTCAAACATCCAGATCGGGAGGCTATCGTTTCGGAGGCGGGGAGGTGGACCTACGCACAGTGGGAAGCAAACGCCAACAAACGGGCATGGGCCTTAGCCAAACGAGGGATCAGCAAGGGCGATCATGTGGCCACCATATTTCTCAATGGCAATCAGGTCCTGGAGACCTACCTTGCCCTCATGAAGTTGGGGGCCGTGATCGTTCCCCTCAATGTGCGATTCTCGGCCAAGGAGTTGCACTATATCGTAAACCATTCAGATGCCTCAGCACTGATACTGTCTCACGAGTTTGAATCTACTATAAGAGAGATAAAGGAGGATCTACCAAAGGTAACGCAGTATTTCATGAGTGGGGGAGAGGCCTCCAGGAATATGGTTGCGCTGGAAGAGATATACCAGGGTGAGTCCGAGGAGGAACCACCCGTCGAGATAGAAGAGGAGGATATCGCCTCTATCCTCTATACAGCCGGGACCACAGGAAGGCCCAAAGGGGTACTTCTGTCTCATAGAAATTGTATGTGGGGGGCGGTCAACTGTGTCTGCGATGTGGATTTGCAACCAGGGTATCGTGTCCTGATGGTTTTTCCCCTCTACCATGCGGCTGCCTTTATGATTCTGCTCTACGATCTCTTTGTTGGGTGTACCAATGTGACCATGAGAACCTTCGATCCCAAAAGGGTGATGGAGCTGATTGAGGAGGAGAAGATCAACAGGATGACCTTCCCTCCCACGGTTTGGAACTTCATCTTGCAGCTTCCCGACCTTGACAAATACGATACCTCATCCGTACGATCTTTGTCTTCGGGTGCAGAATCCATGCCCCTGGAGACCAAGAAAAGACTGTTGGAGCTTTTCCCCAATGCCGGCCTGGGAGAGACATATGGAATGACCGAGACATCCGCGACGATCACAACCCTCCATCCAAAGGACGTGCTGAGAAAAATGGCCTCGGTGGGGAGGCCCTTTGTGAACGTTGAGATCCGCCTCGTTGATGACAAAGACCGGGATGTAGCAATGGGAGAGGTCGGAGAGATCCTGGCCCGGGGCCCTGGTATTATGGTAGGGTACTACAAAGATCCAGAGGCGACATCCCAAACGATCAAGGGAGGCTGGCTTCACACAGGAGACCTTGGAAGATTGGATGAAGAGGGCTTCCTCTACATCGTGGACCGTAAGAAGGATATGATCATTACAGGTGGCGAGAACATCTATCCCAGGGAAATCGAAGAGGTTCTCTATGCCCATCCAAAGATCCTGGAGGCGGCCGTCATTGGTCTTCCTGATCCCACATGGGGTGAGAGGATCCATGCCGTTGTCGCCCTCAAGGAGGGGGAAAGTTTAACGGAGCAGGAGGTGATAGACTACTGCAAAGGGCATATTGCCAGCTTCAAGAAGCCCAAGTCCGTGGAATTTGTGGAGAGGTTACCCAGATCCCCGGCAGGAAAGGTGTTGAAGCGCATATTGAAAGAAGCATAGTTCGCCCTTAGCCTCCGATCATTCTCTGGGGCAGCCACACGGCGAGTTGGGGAAAGACCATGATAATGGCCAATCCCAGGATCTCCAGGATGACGAATGGAACGATGGATCGGTAAATATCCTCCATGCTCACACCCATAGGCCCTGCAAGCCCCTTCATGTAGAACAGGTTGAAGCCGAAGGGGGGAGTCACATATCCCAGCTCCATGTTGATGGTGAAGAGGATGCCAAACCAGATGGGATCAAAACCCAGCCTAGTGATAAGGGGTACGAAGACCGGGGTGCAGATCATAATGATCCCAGCAGGATCCATGAAGAATCCCATAATAAAGAGAATTAACTGCATCCCTATTACAAAGAACCACCTGTTGATCTCCAGCCCGCTGAGGAGATTATAGACCATCTCGGAGGCCCCCAGGGCCATGTAGACGTGGGAGAAGGTTTTGGCCCCCAAGAGGATCCACATGACCATTGCGGAGAGACGACAGGTGCGCGTCAAAGAGTCGGTGAAGACCGTCCATGTGAACCGCCTGTTGATGAAGAGGACGACCAAGGACCCAAAGGCCCCGATTCCTGCCGCCTCTGTGGGGGTGCAAACCCCGAAGTAGATAACCCCCAAGACAAGCAGGATGAGGATGATGGGGGCAATGACCGCTCTGAGGCTTACAAGCTTTTGGGCCCAGGAGTACCTCTCTTCCTTGGAAACAGGGGGGCCCAGGTGAGGCTGGATGAAGCACCTTATCCCTATATAGGCCATGAAGAGCACAGCTACCAGTATCCCCGGAAAGACTCCTCCCATGAAGAGCTTCCCCACCGAAGTTCCGGTAAGGGATGCATAAAGGATCATGATTACGCTGGGTGGAATAAGGATCCCCAGGGTCCCTCCCGCGGATACACAGCCAACCGCGATGAGCCGATCATAGCCCCTCTTGAGCATGGAGGGGAGGGCGATAAGGCCCATAGTGACCGTGGCTACAGCGCTTATGCCGGCCATGGCAGCGAAGATTGCACATATGACTATGGTTCCCATGGCCAGACCACCCCTTAGAGGCCCCATCCAGCGATACATCATCTCATAGAGGTCTTCTGCAACCCCGGAGCGCTCCAGCAAATTGGCCATGAGAATGAAGAGCGGCACCGCTATAAGAATGAAGTTGTTCCATTCCCCAAAGGCAGTGGTGGCAACGGTGAAAAGGGCTTGGGGCCCCCACTGCCATATCATGAATATAATGGCTACGCTTCCGAAACAGAAGGCGAGAGGAAGTCCCAGGACAAGGAGCATGAGGAGAAAAGCGAAAAGCAGGACGGTCATCAAGGCAGGGTTCATTTCTCCTTCCTTTCACGCTGATAATCACCTGCTGCGCGTGGGGCTTCCTCAATGCCTGTTATGAGGACCCTCACATCTCTTATCAATTTGGTCAGTCCTTGTAGCAGGATCAGCAAGCCTCCCAAAGGGATGACCACCTTGGCCGGAAATAGAGGAGCCTCAAGGAGGGTTTCAGAATGTTCGTTATACTCCCATGCCTCCCGGGCCATGGCCCCACTCTTCCAGATGAGTACGATAATGAATAAGAAAAAGAAGAGGGAAGTTAGGATGTCTAGGAACGCACGGGTCCGCACGCCGAAACGCTGATGGAGGATATCCACGTTAACATGGGATTTGTAGAGGAGGGCATAACCTCCTGCGAGGGCCGTATACCCGCAGAGGAGATACTGATTGATTTCCATTGACCATATGGTGGGGCTGTTGAAAAGGTAGCGGGCTATGACTTCGTAGACCACGCTGAGCATCATGAAGACGGCGACATAGGCGATGAGCCGTCCGACCCGCTCATTGATTACATCGATCACTGAAAGCACACGCTCGACTCGGTTCATCTTGGATCCTCCCTGTCCATGGAGTGAGCATTAGGAAGTTAAAGGACCGAACTGGAGCTTTCATTCGTTCATGCGAAAAAGGGGCAGGCCTCCCCCGGCCTTCCCCTTTTTCCATTTTGAATGGTGATGCTAAATGGTTACAGACCCTTGTCCTTGAGATACGCCTTGAGGATCTCTACCAGCCTGGCATTCTTCTCGGATTTACCAGCGGCGATATCCCAGACAGGCACGGACATGGCGCGGAGCTTATTGACTTCTTCATCCGGAAGCGTGATAACCTTAACCCCTACCTTTTTTGCTATGTCCATATTTTTCCAATCCAGGTCGACGGATGCCTTTGAGTACCACTTGAAAACCTCCAGCACGGTCTCCTCCGCGATCTTCTTTGACTCGTCAGGAAGGTTCTGCCAGGCCTTGAGATTGATGTAGAATTCGACCATGGGGGTCGGAAGGACAGGGGGCAGTATCACATAATTCACGACTTCCTTCAGTTTATAGGTCTCCAGTACATAGTATGGATAAATAGTTCCATCTATGGTTCCCCTTTGAAGGGCCAGGTACTGCTCTGCTCCGGGAATGGATACTGGGGCGCCGCCCATCTTCTTAGCGAGCACACTGAAGAGGCCAAAGGTTCTCATTTTCTTGCCCTTGAAATCATCCACGGTCTTAACCGGGAATTTGGTCATGAAACCATACTGGCCTGTGGGACCAGCAGCCAGCAAATAGGTCTTGCGGTCCTCGTAAGCCGCGCGAAGGATCTTGATGGCCTCGCCGCCCTTATATTCATAGAAGTACTCGTAGGGCTGCTCCCAGGAGGTAAAGCTGAATGGAAGGCCGAATTCCGCAAGGCCTTCGGGGATCTTCCGGGCGTGGTAGAGCCCGGCCGAGAAGGCCATGTCCACAGCTCCGGCAGCTACTGCATCGAAGATCTCAAGGACCTTGGCCAGTGCCCCGGGGGGATAGGGGGTTATCACAAGACGCCCATTAGTGCGTGTTTCGACGCTCTCAATGAACCTCTTGATAAGCCCATCGTAAGCAAAGCTACCCGGAGGGAAGGCCGACTGGAGCCGCCATTTTATGGGGTTGTCGGTGGAAGCGGCCGCGACCTCATTGAAGGCCCCGCCTAAAAAAAGAAATCCCACTGCGAACAGGGCTAAGCTGATCCACGTTAGTTTTTTCCTCATGATATTCCTCCTTTCTTTTCTGTGAGAAGGTTAATAATTAGAGGCCCCCATGGAGGGAAGAAGCCAGTTGTTGCGACAACCAGGCCTCAGTGACAACACGTCTTTATTCGATCGACCAAGCTTAGAGATTCGGCAGATGGGGCTCGTGAATCCATTATCGTTAATTTACCTCTGTCATCATCTACGATATGGTAAAAATGTCAAGAAAAAACCTAAGCTGTTGACAGGGGGTCAAACCTACGTTTGACTCCTTTCGTATTTTTTGGTAGGAGGAGCATATGTCGAGGCCCCTGCGAATAGGACATCCGGATGCATGGTATAAGTGATGAACCGTGGCAGGCGTGCTGAAAAGATATTTTCACACAAACAGGGCTACATTACCTTTCTTGAACTTACCAGAGAATCTGTGGAGATGTGGAATGTGAGGATAGGTGCTTACTGCCCGAAGCCTAACCTTAGACAGGCTGAAAACCCACATCCCAGAAGGCCGGCGATTAAGAGAACGTGTTGAAAAAATAACATTACAGTTGACTGAGGGTCACACGGAGGCGTGACCCTTGCGAGGAGGTAGGCGATATGGTTGAAATTAATGTTTTGAACGAATATGCAGAGGAACTTGAGAGGCGGCTACGACTGCAAACCTTCCCTGTAGCAGTGAAGTTATTGGAAAGCGAGGCGGATATTCCTGAAGGTCCGGTGAATCGACATGTAAAGGGGCAGACCCTCAGAGCATTGATGACCCATAAGGGTGCAGATATTCCCGAAGGGGCGCTGAGGCCACTAAGGGATTTGGGCTACCATTTAGCCCTTTGCCAAGGCTTTGCCCTGTCGCGCAGGGAGGGTATTACGGTTGCAATGTTTAAAGAGGATATGTGGTGTTTTGAACCAATCGTAGGATACGGGTGGATGGAGCCCCCACAGTATTTTCTGGACGGACACAACCGCTTTCCACAGGATGTCAAGGACCTAGAAGCAGGTAAAAACTATGCGAGCGATTTTCCTCGTTTGGAGGTCGGCAAGTACAAAGGCGTAGTATCAGCTCCATTAACAACAGCTAATTTTGAGCCCGATCTGGCTATGATCTACTGTGATTCATCTCAACTGAGCTTACTGCTTTTAGGGAGAGAATACACGGATGGCCATGATCTTCCGTGTCATTTGTCCAGCCATGCAGCCTGTGTTTATTCCGTTGTGACAGCAATAAAGAGCGGAGAATTTCAAGTGGCCATACCGTGTCGTGGTGATCACTATTTTGCGCTTGCGTCTGATACCGAACTTATCCTTAGTTTTCCAATAAAGAAACTCGAAGAGTTAATGGGGGGACTTAGACACCTTGAAAGGAATAACTACAGATTGCCCAGGAGCCCTGTAATGAGGATTGAACCTACGTTCCCGGAGAGTTACGTGAAGATATTAGAGATGATGGGGTTGGGAAATAGGTAGGCAATGGGTTTGGAAAAATCTTAGATCTACAGGCACAGGATATGGCAGGGCCTTTTTTATGCGTTTTATCGGGGCTCTAATTGTTGTAGCGCTTTGTAGTAAGACAAAAGGTGCTATTGTTGCGAGATAAACATAAGGAGGAGAGATAATGGATTTTGATTTAACCAAAGATCAGGAGGATATCAGAAAGGCAGCCAGGGAATTTGCCGAGGGTGAATTCCCAGAGATCGCACAAGAATGTGATCAAGAGGAAAAATATCCTCGGGATCTGGTCAAGAAGGCAGCAGAGCTCGGTTTTGTAGGGATCAACTTCCCTGAGGAATATGGCGGAAGTGGGTATGGTTACCTGGAGAAGTGCCTCATCACTGAAGAGTTTTGGCGAGTTGACCCTGGTTTGGGATCTGTTGTGATCTCAGCCACCTTCGGCGCAGATATGGTCGAGTTGTACGGCACAGATGAGCAAAAGAAAAGATACCTTATTCCACTCACTAAGGGAGAGACAGTCATGGGATCCGCCATCACCGAGCCGGATGCCGGCAGTGATGTCTCAGCGATTACGACCCTTGCAAGAAAAGATGGCACTGACTACCTCATCAACGGAAACAAGATGTTTATTACCAACGGCACAGTTGCCAGTTATTTTAACGTCATATGTCTTACCAACCCGGATGATCCCTCCCGACATCGAAGGCATAGCGTAATCCTTGTGGAGAGCAACCGTACGGGATTTGAGGCAAATAAGCTTTACCATAAACTAGGAATAAGGGCCTCAGATACGGCTGAGTTGTATTTCAAGGATGTCCGAGTGCCACAAGAAAACCTTATTGGCGAGGAGGGGAAAGGCTTTTATCAATTCATGGAGTTTTTTAATGTAACCAGAATCCATGTAGGTGCACAAGGGGTTGGCATTGCCCAGGGTGCCATGGAAAGGGCCATTGACTATGCCAAAAATAGAAAACAATTTGGACAAACCTTGAGCTCTTTTCAGTCAATCCGGTTCAAGATAGCAGAGATGGCCACCCGCATCCAGGCAGCACGAAATCTCATCTATGAAGCGGCATTTAAGGCAGATACAGGGAAGCTTGATCATACACTTACAGCAATGGCCAAATGGTTTGCCGGGGAAACAGGTGTTCGCGTGGCAGAGGAGGCTGTACAGATCCACGGCGGCTATGGATATATGGCGGAATATGATGTTGAACGCTTTTATCGAGATGCAAAAATAATAGAGATTTATGAGGGAACCAAGGAGATAGAAAAGATTATAATCTCAAGGGCACTCTTGGGAAGATAGTGAGCCACGTCTCTCTTTACAAAGATCCCGGTTATGTGAAAGGGACGGCGGCCTCCCACCGGTCACTCAGAAAAGACCTCAAGGCCGCGCTTTACCTCCAAGTGCCATGGGCGTAAGCCCGTGGGCGTCTACTTTTCCAGAGCCGACTGGAGAATACAGTGGAGAAGAACGTTCGCCCCTGCTTCGCAGTCTTCCCGACTGGTATTTTCCACCTCCACATGACTTCTGCCCCCGATACTGGGGACAAACACCATTGCAGTTGGTACGACCATACTCATATAGCCTGCATCATGTCCGGCACCACTCACCATATGACGATTAGGATATCCTAACTGCTCGGCAGTTTCCAAAACCCTTCTGACCAGTTTCTCGTCAAAGGGAGCATGTGTAACCTTCCAGATCTCTTCAATCCTGATTGGGCATCCCCTTCTTTCAGCAATTGCATCAAAATCCTTTCGCATCTCATCCCATGCGCGGATGACCAACTCGTCATCCCAGGAACGTATATCCACGGTGAAATGGACCTTGTCTGGAATGATGTTCCTCGAATTGGGGTAGTTATGAATTTCACCAACAGTTGCCACCAAGTTGCCATCCATCTTGGCGGGCATTTCGTTCACCTTCAGGATCATCTCTGCCGATGCGCATAAGGCGTCGTTTCTGCCTTTCATGGGGGTGGGTCCTACCTGGTTGGCCGTTCCTTTCACGTACACATCGTACCAGTGAATGCACACAATTCCTTTGGGAGCACCAATAACCTTTCCCTCTTTCTCCAAGACAGGCCCCTGCTCAATGTGATATTCATAATAGGCGTGGACTGGCCATTTTTTGACCGGCAGTTTGCCCCTATATCCTATTCTTTCCAGTTCTTCGCCAAATTTTTTGCCATGGATGTCGGTTCTGTTGTAGACCCAATCTTTCTCCAGTTTTCCTGTCCAAACTCCGGAGCCAAGCATGGCCGGAGCAAATCGCGAACCCTCTTCATTGGTCCAATCCACGATGACAATCGGTCTTTCAGTCTCTACGTTATTCTCGCGGATTGTTCGTAGTACCTCCAGGGCTCCCATGACGCCCAAGATACCGTCAAAACGGCCCCCCTTGGGCTGTGAATCGATATGGGAACCGGTCATGACCGGGGGCAGCTCGTTGTTTTTTCCAGGTCTTTTGCCGAATATGTTCCCCATCTCATCGATCATGACCTCTAAGTCCATCTCCCTGAGCCATTTTACAAACAGATCTCTCGCCTGCTTATCCTCGTCTGATAGGGTGAGGCGTTGGACGCCACCTGCGGGGGTTTCACCAATCTTGGCCATTTCTTTCATTGTGTCCTGTAGACGCCTTCCATTGATTCTGAGATTTTTGATATACATGGGCACTCCCTCGATTTAATTTAATTGTGGAGGAATTTCCTTTTTGGACGCAGATTTTAATATGACTAAACACTAAAGTCTAACCGCTCTGAGAAAGCTCTGCAACCATTTTTGCGGTAGCCTTCAAACCTCACACGGGCTTGGCCTCCAGCTGCCAGTAAGGAATCCGCTCCCAAAGGACATGGCTTTGATTTGGCCTCAGAGGGGGCTCATGGTGTCTGCTATTTCACAGTTTTTCTCTATCCCCCACCAGACATGCATGATATTTGAGGTATTTTTGTTGACCATGGATGGTAGTGCTTGATACATTAATAAGTGCCTAAAGTGAACAAGTTGGAAAAATAGAGGAGATACGCCATGCTCAAGACAGGAATCGTCAGGGACGAAAGATATATTGACCATAGAACAGGAGACTTTCACCCTGAGAGTCACAGACGGCTAGAGGTTATCTATGAGATGCTTGAGGATCCGGATATGGTTGATAGATATGTTGATGTTCCGGTGAGAGAGGCTACAGAGGGGGAATTGCGCTTTATTCACTCAAAAGACTATATAAATATAGTCGCAGCCACAGCTGGTAAGCCACACAATTATCTCGATGCAGACACGCAGACCTCCCCAGGTTCTTATCAGGCTGCCTTGCTTGCTGCGGGAGGTCTCTGCAATGCCATCAAGATGGTGAACGGGGGTGAGCTGGACAATGCATTTGCCTTGGTGAGACCTCCGGGTCATCACGCTGAGAGAGACAGGGGCATGGGATTTTGCCTCTTTAACAATGTGGCGATTGGGGCCAAATATGCCCAGAGAGAGCTGGGTTTACAGAGGATTCTGATCGCTGACTGGGATCTGCACCATGGCAACAGCACCCAACACTGCTTTGAAGATGATCCCTCAATCCTTTACTTCTCCACCCATCAGTATCCATATTACCCCGGCAGCGGCAGCTTTTACGAGGTAGGGAACGGCAAGGGAGAGGGGTATACGGTTAATGTTCCCTTGTCAACAGGATACGGGGATGCGGAATACATAGCTATTTATCAGCAGATCCTTCACCCGATAGCCCTGGAATTCAAGCCTGATCTGGTGCTTTGCTCTGTAGGAGTCGATATTTATAAGGATGACCCCCTGGGGGGTATGGCAGTTACCCCTCACGGATTTGCCGGCCTGACACATACCCTTATGGAGATTGCCCGCATAACCTGCGGTGGCAAGCTTGTCTTAACCCTCGAAGGCGGCTATAATCTGGAAGGTTTACGGGATTCGGTGAAGGCGGTTTTAAAGGAATTACGGGGGGAGACAAGAACAGAGGCCCAAGATTGGTCAGGTAAAGAGGACAAAAGGATTCTCACCCCTGTGCTTGATAAGGTGAAAGAGATTCACACTAGGTACTGGAAGATCTGATATTCGAGCATAAAACAAACTACGTATGTCTTTGAAGAAAAAGTATATCTTGGGTTGGTAGTACATCTTGAGAATGTCAAATGGCAAAATCCAAAGTTCAAATGAATGCCAAAATCGAAAGGCCAATTGAAAAGGTTTGATATTGAAGCATTTGGATTTGATTTGGCATTTGGGCTTTGTCATTTAGCATTGATTATAGATTCTCCCGGATATACTCTACGGCGTTTTTGAAGATGGTAATTCCCTCACCCTCTTCCTTTTCAATCGCTTTACCCATCCTGGCAAGCTCCTCCCTTCTTATAACCCAGTCTGGATTGTTTGTGTAATGATTATAGGCCTCCGGGTGGGGCATCAACCCAAATATCCTGCCCGTGGAGTCACAGATTCCTGCAATATCATGAAGAGACCCATTTGGATTACAAGGCCATCTGCCTTGTGCAGGATTCCCCTCCTTATCCGCATACTGTATAACTACCTGGTTTTTCTCTTTTAGTTTATCAATAGTCTCTTTTTTGGCAAAAAACTTCCCTTCGCCATGCCTGACAGGGAGCTCCAGAGTGGAAATCCCGCTGGTGAAGATACACACAGTATTGTTGCGTACCTTGAGTTTGACCCAGGTGTCGACAAAATTTCCTGAGTCGTTGTAGGTCAGGGCAACTTCTCTCGACCGATAATCTCCGTCAAGTCCTGGTAGAAGTCCTAAATTTACAAGGACCTGGAAGCCATTACAGATACCAATAATGAGTTTCCCTTGCGTGATGAACTCCTCAATCTCTTCACCTATATTGTATCTCAACCGGGCAGCCATAATAACACCAGCCCCGTGATCATCTGCCCAACTGAAACCACCTCCTAACACCAAGATATGATAAGTGTCCAGGTTTACCCGGGCCACACCCTTTGCCCCTGATATCAATTCATTTATGTGTATCCTTTCTGGATGAGCACCAGCCAGTTTCAGGGAGAAGTCTGTTTCATAATCGCAGTTGAGGCCATATCCAGTAAGAACAAGGGCCTTGACTGTCTTCATGTGAGCCCTCCAAACGGTTCGTTCCAGGCATCCTTTAAATCGCCTATCTTTTCCTTCATAATGATTTTACCATCTATGCCTGACACCTGAAGGATACCTGTATCGGTCACCCTTCCTATGGAGGCATACTCCAGTGCACCCATTATACCCTCAAACCTCTCTTTTTTCTTTGGATCAATGGTGACGATAAACCTACCCGCCGACTCAGAATAAAGTAACCGTGTGTTGGAAAGGTTCTTGTCGGCCGGCACAGACCTCAGATCTAAGTCCATCCCCAGGTTTCCTCCCATGGCAGAGAGTGCGAGATGAACACCTAATCCGCCCCTCCCAACAGCATGACAGGAGGTGACCAATTCCTCCTGGATAGCCTGATAAAGGGCATTATAGAGAGGGATCACCTTTTCTGCATCAACCTTTGGGACATTGAGCCCTATCCAGCTCATCATTTGATAGTACTCACTCGCCCCAAGCTCATCCCTTGTCTCTCCAAGGACGTACACAAGGTCACCAGGTACCTTCACTTCCATGGTCACACATCTCCTTATGTCCTCAACTAATGTTGTAGCGGCAAACTGAATGGTGGGTAGACCAGATATCTTCTGGCTCATCCCCAGAGGCCCCTTCACCTCTCCATCTGTATACATACTATCCTTACCTGACAGTAGTGGTATCCCAAAGGCAAGGGTGTAATCCCTTAATGCCCAACATGCCCGCACAAGTTGGGCTGCCTTATATTTGCCATCAGGGTTTTTTGCAGGATCATGGATAATGGTTGGCCAGCAGAAGTTATCCACTCCTCCAATACGGGCCGGATCGCCGCCAACAGCAATGAGGCGTCTCACCGCCTCATCAATGGTGACTGCCGTCATGTGATAGGTATCGATGAGTGAGTAGAACGGGTTTATCGCCTGGGTAATAGCAATCCCCTTCAGGGAGCCCAAAACCGGTCTTACCACTGCCGCATCGCTTACCATATCGTGCTCTTTCCCTACCAGTGGTTTAATAACACTCCCTCCCTGAACCTCATGGTCATACTGCCGTTGAATCCAGTTTTTGGCGCAGATATTGGGCCGCTTCAAAATCGATGTAAGCAGAGGGCCCTGGTCTTCAGGTTCACCCCAGACAGGCTCCTTGAGTCCCCTGGATAAAGGCGGGATCCATTCGGCATCAAATTCCCACTGGGGGAATGATGATTTAAGAAGGTCCATGTGCACATAGGCACATGTCCTTTCATGAAAGGTGAGATGAAGGTATCCGCTATCATTGTACTCGCCAATAACCGTACTTTCTACTGCATGCTTTGCAGAGAGCTCCAGAAACCTATCAACCTTCTCAGGCCTTACCGCCACAGTCATCCTCTCCTGGGATTCACTCACCCAGATCTCCCATGGATCTAATCCCTCATATTTAAGAGGGACCTTTTCTAAAAATACATGACAGCCATTAGACCACCTTGCGGACTCTCCTATTGATGAAGAGAGCCCGCCGCCACCGTTGTCCGTAATAAATTCTATAAGCCCCTCATCCCTGGTCTCAAGGAGGAAGTCATGCATCTTTTTCTGGGTATAGGGATCTCCAATCTGGACGTGACCTGCAGGGGTAGTTTCGCTATAGGTGAGCGAGGCAGCGGTAACTCCATGGATGCCATCCTTTCCTACCCTGCCACCGCACATGATTATCAGATCACCTGGATTCGTTTTTTTCAGATGGGAAGATTTATGATCGACTGTGGCTGGCATTATGCCCATGGCAGTGACAAAGACGAGACATTTTCCCATATAGGATTGATCAAAGAGGACCTGTCCGAATGGGGTAGGGATACCGCTCTTGTTTCCGCCATCCTTTACCCCTTCAATCACACCATCCAGAAGTCGCCTGGGATGAAGGTGGGGTTTGAGCTCTCCGTCATAATCCCTGGGACCGACACAGAATCCATACGTCCCCAGGATTAATTTTGAACCCTTGCCTGTCCCCAGTGGATCCCTGTAAATTCCCACTATCCCTGTTATAGCCCCTCCGTATGCCTCCATATTCGATGGGCTATTGTGTGTCTCTCCGGTAATAACATAATAGTAGTGTTCATCAAACCTCCCCACACCTGCGTTATCCCAGAGCACAGAGATAACCCAGTCCTTTTTCTCTTTTATCCTTAAGGTGGGGCTTTCAATACATGTGGTAAAGAGGTTGTCAACTATCTCTCTATGATCGGTCGCCATATCATGGTATTTAAAGAGGCCCCTGAATGTATTGTGGTTACAATGATCGCTCCTTGCCTGTGATATATACTCAAGCTCAACATCTGTGGGAAGATCAAGGCCAAGGGCCTTTCTTTCTAAAAGCACATCCTTACGCAAGAAATATTCCTGGATAACTGGTATATCGCTCTCATGCAGTGCAAGGTTCCTTTCTATTGACAACCTTTTTAATTCATCACTGCGCTCTATTGGCAATGTTGCGATCTTGGGTTGATTATCGAGGGCAACCCTTGGGATATTTGTGCCGATTCCTTTTTTATCATCCCATTCATCCCTTTTATATATTCTCCATTGCTGTATGATGTCGTTGGCCAGTATCTCCCTGGCTATTGTTTCCACATCCTTTTTTTTGAGGCCCCCTTTTATCTGGTATATCTTGGATGTGTACACTGATTCATTTCGATTGAACCTTATACCCAGAAGGTCCTCTATAGCCTCAACTGCTGTGCTGCCTGCAGGATCCCTCACCCCTGGCCTGAGGCCTACCCATATTATCCAGTCGAAATTATCTGCCAGAGGAAGAAAAGAGGATTCATCGGTGACAGGATTGGTGAATATCTCGGTCCTAATCATTTCTAGCTGATCACTATTAAGATCAGCATCAATGGTTAATACCCTGATTACCCTGGTGTCAGCCACATCAAGGCCAAAGTAGGCAGATGCCTTGCGGCTGATACTCATTCCCTCTGCATCAACCAACTCAGGCTTCAATCCTATTTCCAGTCTGGCCGGCATAGTATCTTTCGCTGTATGACCTTTGCTTTTTACGCTGGTTATGGAACCAATAATCTATGTCTTTTGCATGAGAAGTCAATGGGAATTTATGACGGTTGTCATTTCTTGCTCAAAGATATATGATGAACATCAATCATGATCTATAACGAAATGCTCAGGGCCTTCAGCCACAAACAGCTATGAGAGGATGTGACGTATGTTCGGGTGACTGAACTGGAGATGTCAAATTCCAAAGCTCAAATGCCAAATGAAGTTCAAAATCCAAATTACAAAAAGGTTTCACACTTTGAAAAGATCACTAATTCCAGAAAAATATCGTTGAAATGACAGAAATGAAAGACTTTTGGCATTTATGCATTTGGATTTCAATTGACATTCGGATTTTGACATTTGGGCTTTATACAAATGAGCCAAAGTGGGGTATTGGTTGAGTCAAGAGACCATCTTCAGTAAAAGACATTGTAATGCCAGGGGGTGATTATATGGAAATCTATCTCATGCAACATGGTGCTGCCCTTCCCAAGGAGCAGGATCCTGATGAGGGTCTGAGCCCTGACGGAGAAGCAGGCATTCATGCAAGTGGAAAGGCCCTCAAAAAAATGGGGGTTAGTTTTGATCTAATCCTTTCGAGTCCCAAGAAACGGTCCAGACAGACAGCTGCCATCGTGGCTCAGGAAGTAGGAGTTCCACCTGAAAAGATTTTAGAGACAGAAAAGGTCAAGGCCATGACCCCTCCAGAGGAGACCATCAAGGCATTAACTGAATATGCGGGCAATAAAAGTGTGCTGATAGCCGGACACCTGCCATCAGTTGCCGAAATAGCATCATTCCTATTGACAGAAGGATCCAAGGCAACGATAGAGTTTGAAAGGGGCGGTTGCTGTAGGATTGAGGTAGAGGCGCTTCCCACACACTCTGGCCACCTCAGATGGTATGTGACCCCAGAGCAATTAAAACTGATCGCCTCCTAAATCCCGTAGTGTCCGTTGATGGTTGTGAGCAGTCCGTTGGGCGTTTATACAAACCTGAATTCAAGGGTTATGCTGAAACACATCCATCATTTTCCCCTCCTTATCACCTTTCCTCCAAACTTCCTTCTAATCTCATCCATAGCCTTGTCCGTCTTTTGTTCCTTTTCCTTTTTACCCCCTCCCACAAAGAGGGAGGCCTGAGGCTCTTCTTTGCTCACTTCCAGGTTGGAGACAGCAACCCCTATGAGCCTGACCTTTCTCTTGAGAGGGTAATCCAGAAGTAATTCTACGGCAGAATCCGATATGATCTTGGTACTATCTGTGGAATAGTTAATAGTTCGGCGCTTGCTCACCTCGGAGAAATCATCGAACTTTATCTTGAGGGTGATGGTTCTCCCTTTGAGCCTCTCTTGCCTCAATCTCCAGGCCACCTCTTTTGCATGAGAGACTACCAACTCCTTTAAAGAGGTGAGGTCCTTGGTATCTGACTGAAGGGTCTTCTCTGCACTAATAGATTTGATCTCTCTTTCTGGGGCCACCCCCGAGTCATCCCTGCCATTGGCAAGTTCGTGCAGTCTTGATCCAAACCTTCCGAACCATCTGATTAGTTGTCCTTTGCTGAATCTCTTTAAATCCCCAACCGCTTTGATCCCATAATGCCTTAGCCTTTCCACTGTCCTTTTCCCCACACCAGGGATTTTTTCCACCGGCAATCTGGACAAAAATGCACCCACCTCATCTACTGATATTATGGTCACACCATCCGGCTTGTGCATATCCGATGCAACCTTGGCCAGAAACTTGTTGGGTGCGATACCTATTGAACAACTTAAGCCAGTCTCCTTGCGGATTCGGTCCTTTATATGCCTGGCTATCTCCTCCGGGCTCCCTAAAAGATCCTCTGTCCCCGTAATATCGAGATAGGCCTCATCAATAGAAACCGGCTCAACAAGGGGTGTGAAATCTTTCAATATATCCATGATTTTTTTGGAGACCTCCTTATACCGATCCATTTTTACCGGGAGAAAGATGCCCTGAGGGCATTTTTCCTTTGCCTTGAATATGGGCATGGCAGAATGAATGCCAAACCTTCTGGCCTCATAACTGGCTGTAGATACCACACCCCTGTTGGTAGAACCGCCTACAATAACTGGTTTGCCTTTCAGAGTGGAATCATCCAGCACCTCAACGGCTGCAAAAAAGGCATCCATATCAATATGAAGGACTGTTCTGGTCAAGGTCTTAGCGTACACTTCTTAGAGTTTGAGCTTTGAACCTTGGCATTTCGCACTATAACTATGTGCTATTACCTCAAGGCACTTTTAGGCTTTATCATAATGAGAAAATTGCATGGTGAAGGTAGCCCTCCCCTGAGAGGCAGAGCGCAGGGCCGTTGAATAGCCAAACATCTTGGAAAGTGGCGCTGTAGCTGCCAATATCTTAGCGGTTCCCTTCGCGGTAATCCGTTCGATCCTGCCACCTCTGGTATTCAGATCACCTATCACATCGCCTACAAACTCCTCAGGAGCGATTATTTCAACCTTCATAATAGGCTCCAGGACAACAGGCACGGCAAGCCCACAGACCTCTTTAAAGGCCAGTGATGCAACAATCTTAAAGGAAAGCGGGGTAGATAGCAGCTCCTTTACCTTGGCATCCAGAAGAATGGTTTCCACATCTATTACCGGATAACCCATCAAAACCCCACTTTGTGATGCCTCCTTTACCCCTTGCTCTATAGAATTGATAAACTCTTCGGTCATTAAGGGGTTTGAACATTTGTTCACAAACCTATCTCCGGTTCCCCTGTCCATGGGTGAAACCTCTATCTTAATGGCGGCAAAGTGCATTACACCGCCCCATTCTCTGTCAAAAACTGTCTCAACTGCGGCCTTTTTGCTTATGGTTTCTCTATAGACAACCTGCGGTTTTCCAGTATTTACGTCAAGAAGAAATTCCCGTCCGAGCCTCTGGGCTAAGACCTCCAGATGAAGCTCCCCCATACCGGAAATTACTGTCTGGCCCGTATCCTCATCCACCGAAAACTTGAACGTAGGGTCTTCATCGGCTACTTTTGTGAGAGTATCTAAAAGACGCTCCTGATCCTTTAACTGCTTTGGCTCCACAGCCATGGACATTACCGGCTGATCAAACTCCATGGACTCCAGTAATATGGGATGGCCCTTGTCGCACAGGGTATCACCGGTGGATGTCTCTTTCAAACCCATGACAGCAACAATGTCACCACCTACCGCCTGGTCTATTCTCTCTCTTTTGTTGGCGTGCATCCTCATGACCCTGGCCACCCTTTCTGTGACATCTTTTGTGCTGTTATAGATTACCGCGCCTTGTCTCATTATTCCAGAGTAGACCCTGAGATACGTCATTCTTCTTCCCTGATCCATTGCAACCTTAAAGGCCAGAGAAGAGAGGGGTTCTTTTAAGGTTGCAGACCTGGACTCAGATTCCCCTGTCTCCGGATTGATACCCTTTACCGGTGGGACGTCAAGTGGTGAGGGAAGAAATTCAACTATTCCATCCAAAAGGGGCTGTATGCCCTTATTTCTCAATGCTGCCCCACAGAAGATGGGAACAAGGGCCAGCTTGATCGTGGCCTGCCTAATTGCCCCCTTGATTGATTGAATATCTATCTCTTCTTCAGATAGGTATCTCTCCATTATGCTATCATCATTATCGGCTAATAGTTCCAGCATTCTTTCTCTGTATCTGATAGCCTCCTCTACATAATCCTCTGGCACAGGTAGTTCCTGAAAAGAGGCCCCGAGATCATCTTCACTCCACACAATAGCCCTCATCTTTATCAGATCGATCACACCTTGAAAATCCTCTTCCAGCCCCCACGGTAGTTGAAGGATCAAAGGGGTAGCACCAAGCCGCTCCCTTATCATCCTTACCGCACCAGCAAAATTTGCGCCAGGCCTGTCCAGCTTATTCACAAATGCTATTTTAGGAACCCCGTACCTATCTGCCTGATGCCATACCGTTTCTGACTGAGGTTCCACACCACCCACTGCGCAAAATACCCCTATTGCCCCATCCAAGATCCTCAAGGATCTCTCAACCTCGATAGTAAAATCCACATGTCCCGGTGTATCTATGATGTTTATTGTGTGATCAAGCCATTTGCAGGTAGTAACAGCAGATGTTATTGTTATGCCCCTCTCCTGCTCCTCGGGCATCCAGTCCATGATAGCCTCCCCATCATGAACCTCCCCGATTTTATGAGATCTGCCGGTGTAAAACAGTACCCGCTCCGTTATGGTAGTCTTACCGGCATCTATATGGGCTATGATACCTATATTGCGTGTTTTCTTAAGTTGCTTCATTGACATAGAGAATAAATCTAAGGTATCTTTGAAACAGTGTCAAGGGTGAAGGACTCGGTATCCGTTCACTGTTGACCGTTTTTCGACACTCAACGAATATCGGTGAACTGATCACGGACCACACTCAACGGATAGATAACACAGTGATTACAACAACCGGCCAGACCTTGATGGGGATGTACAATCTCCTGTTTTCAGCCTTTGGCCCCCAGAACTGGTGGCCAGCAGAGACAGAGCTGGAGATGATGATTGGTGCTGTTCTCACCCAGAACACCAGCTGGAATAATGTGGAAAAGGCGATCCAGAATCTGAAGGAAAACGGCCTATTGTCTGTAAGGGGGCTTAGGGAGATACCCACACCTATCCTGGCTGGATACATCAGGCCTGCCGGTTACTATAATCTTAAGGCCAAGCGCCTGAAAAACCTTATCGAATTTATTGAAGATAAATGCAACGGAGATATACACCAACTTTTCTCACCTGAAACTGATATTATCCGGGGGGGACTTTTGTCTGTAAAGGGGATCGGAATGGAAACAGCGGACAGCATCATACTATATGGAGCTGGAAGGCCTCTTTTTGTCGTTGACACATATACCCACAGGATTTTAGCACGGCATGGCCTCATTGAAGAAGAGGCAGGATACAATGATTTGCAGGTGTTTTTCATGGATAATCTCCCTCATGAGGTGGAGCTTTTCAAAGAGTTTCACGCCTTGATCGTAAAGACAGGGAAAGGTTTTTGCAGGAGAAGACCGCTGTGTTCTGACTGTCCCCTTGAGGGCTTTGGTAGTAATTATGAAACAACCTAATCATTTGTTCTGTAGTGCCTTGATACCTGCCCGCCATTGCTCCCGCTCAGGCGAGGCAGGCGGGTTCATTAATACCATTACTTACTGCCTCTGCCTTTGTGTTTCACAGAGGATCATCGGTTTCCGTGGGTTTACTCATCTCAGGGGCGCTTTTCATGCGCAGAATTATTGGTGGGCACCATGTCAAAAAGGGGATTAATCTTTATATTGGCCCTCTTGATCTTTTTCCTGTTTTCATTTATGGCCCTTTACTTTGGGTATTTTCTGATAAGCCCTGCAGGGTTTGATAAGAAAGAAGAGATCTTTATCGTGAAAAAAGGAAGTGGCCTCAGGACAGTTGCTACTGAACTTGAGAGAAGAAGGCTTGTCAAAGGCAAGAATTTGTTTATACTCTGGGCCCTCCTTAAAGGAAGTGCAGGGGATATTAAGGCAGGTGAATACAGCCTTAACCAGTCTATGGCCCCGATCAGAGTACTTAGTATCCTTACTTCCGGGGCAATCAAAACCTACCCTTTGACCATCCCTGAGGGCCTTACCGCTGAACAAATAGCTGACCTCCTGGCCAAGAAGGACCTGGTTAACAAGATTGAATTTATCTCCCTTGTTATGGATAAAACCCTTGTAGCCTCGTACCATGTTGATGGGCCAAGCTTAGAGGGCTATCTCTTTCCTGACACCTATCTAATAAGCAAGGACATAGGCGCACGCGAGTTAATTGACGTTATGGTGAATCGTTTTTGGAATGTGTTTAATGCCCTGACAAAGGGCCAGAAAGATTTTATGCCATTAGGGGAGACAGTAACCCTGGCCTCCCTGGTGGAAAAAGAGACCGGCCTTGCCGAGGAAAGGCCCGTTATCGCATCTGTTTTTATCAACAGGCTTAAAAAGAGGATGAGGCTCGAAAGTGATCCAACGGTTATCTATGGCCTCAAAGATTTTGATGGAAACCTGAAGAGAAAGGATCTACGTGTCCGCAGCCCTTACAACACCTATATCAATTATGGGCTCCCTCCAGGACCCATAGCCAACCCTGGGAGAGACTCCCTGATGGCAGCAATAAACCCGGCAAAAACAAATTACCTTTACTTTGTCTCTAAGAATGATGGGAGCCACCATTTCTCTGCTACCTTAAAAGAACATAATACGGCTGTTGTCAAATACCAGAAGAGGCGGCGTTCCATGTCTGGTAAGTCCCGCTAGCACACACGGCATTATACCCCGGGCGAGAAAACGGATAATGTTCTAAATATCATCTCCTTACTTCTTCGCCCGGTTCAGCAGATGTTTTAAGTCGAACCACGCTCTTTAGCGAACATAGGTAACGGGGCACGCAGGGCATTCTAAAAGGACAAAAAGAAGAAAAATAGGATTTTCACAAAAGGAGGACTGCAATGAAAAAAAGGGATTTCAAAGGATTCTTCACAATCAGTTCTTTTCTGGTTTTTTCTGGTATTTTTTTGATCTCAGGGTGTTCAGAACCGGCAAAAACCTTAGATGAGGCGGTAAAGGGTCCACAGGTTATTGTGAATCCCGGGACGGTTCGTCTGGGTGTTGCTACATTGAGAGCTACCAGGTTTGTCTTCAGCGGTGCAGGCTTTGACTCCGGTGATAGCGTTTTCATAAACCTGCTCCATGTGCCAGCTAATGGAAAAAAGGTTGATTTGCCCATAGCCTCTGCTGATGTGGAGGAAGATGGAACCTTTGATGCGAAGGTAGGAACCCTGGCCAAGGTTACTGAGTTCCTGAGGGCCAAGATTGGTTCAAACGAAAAGATGGAAAACATCATAATTATCACAGGACCGCCTATGCCTGTGGGCACTTACACTGCCCGGGCAATAAGCATGGTTTCAGACAAAAAAGCCGAATGCACCCTGAAGGTAAGGGGGCCCTCATTGATAGATAGAGGGAAGGACTGGATCGGCGTCAAACTGGGAAAGATCGTTAAGAAATAGACAGAGGCCTTATATCTTGACATCAAAAAATGCTTTCAATATATTCCTTTTGTCTTTTAGACCCTATACATAAACGATTGTGGGATAAAAAAGGAGGCCAAAGACATGGGCAAGTTATTGTTTGAATGGGATTATTCCTCATATCCCGGGGCAAAAACGTACCCTCATCTATTCAAGCCGATTGAGTTAGGTAATCTCACTATCCCAAACCGGATAAAATATGCCGCAACTGAGGAAAATTTAAACGGCAGAGATGGTTTTGTTACTGATGCGGGCGTAGCCTACTTACGGGAAAGGGCAAAAGGGGTTGTTGGTGGTATATGCACTATGCAGGGTGTATATATGGATGAAAAACGTCAAGGCCAGGGATATGTGGGGCAGGCCGCTGCGTGGGATGATAAATTTGTCCCCGGGTTAAAAAGGCTTGCCGACGCTATTCATGAGGAAAGGGCAGTAGCTGGCTGCCAGTTGATGCACTGTGGCCGAGTTGGTGCGGTTGAGACAGAATATTGCCAGGGGCCATCAGATGTACCCCAGCGATTGAGGATTTTCAGGCCAGTCCAAGAGATGACCAAAGCAGACATTAAGCAGTGCATAAAGGAACACATTGAGGCCGCCGAAAGATTGCTTAAAGCTGGATTTGACATCCTTGAGGTTTCAGGGATTGTGGGTTATCTACTTTCCAATTTCGTGTCCCGCTATACCAATAGGCGAACGGACGAGTATGGTGGGGATGTACGGGGAAGGATGAGATTTGTTGTGGAACTCATCCAAGAAGTCAAGAAGGTGTGTGGCGATGTCCCCGTGGGTATTCGGCTTTGTGCCGAAGAACTCCTGGATGATGTATGTGGAAACACACCTGAAGAATCGATGATCACCTTTGAAATGTCTGAGGAAGCGGGAGTGGACTTCCTTAGTGTTACCGCAGGATGGCAGGAATCTATCGTGCCAGTGATCAGCAGAGACGTGCCCCAGGGTTCGTGGATCCATCTCGCTAAGCGGGCCAAGGAGCATTTGAAAGTGCCCGTCCAGATGGCCTATAGACTGTTTAAGCCGGATCTGCCAAACAAGGCAATTGGAGAGGGTCACCTGGATTTTTGGGAAATGTGCCGGCCAATGATTGCTGATCCCCTTATGCCCAAGAAGGTATTGGAGGGCAGGGAGGAAGATATAAGGTACTGTGTGGCATGTAATCTTTGCCTGGCCAGGCTCTTCAGGGATGCCCCCATGACATGCTACATCAACCCTTTGTGTGCCCATGAATCTGACCCCAAGTTTACCGACCCTGGGCCTGCGGAAGAGGAAAAGAACATTATGATTGTAGGTGGTGGTCCGGCAGGCCTGGAATGTGCGTATGCGGCTGCACGAAGGGGTCATGAGGTGCACGTGTATGAGAAAAGGGAAGAGCTTGGAGGCACCATTATCGAGGCTTCGAAGGCCCCCTATGGAGATGAGGAGCTTTTTACCTGTATCGAATATCAAAAGGCACAATGTGAGAAAGCAGGTGTGAGTTTTCATTTGGGCACCGAGGTGACCGAAGAGTTGATCCAGGATGAGCTGCCGGATACCGTGGTTTTGGCTACCGGACCCGTTTACGCAAAGGGTCAGGGGCCTGGCTTTGATGGGGAAAACGTGGTGAATGTATTGGATGTGCTCAGTGGTAAGGCCATAGTTGGTGATAAGGTGGTAGTGTGGGGAAGCAGAAAACCGGGCATTGGGGTGGCCCTATTCTTGGCCAAGCAAGGGAAAAAGGTGACCATCGTGGGAAAGGAAAGAACTGCCGGGTTTGACGTGAACCCATCCTTCAAATGGCGATACATGATCTATCTTAGGCAGAATGGGGTTATGGCCTATAATGACTGCGATATCGAGGAAATTAAGGCCAGTGAAGTCATGGTAAGGACCTACGATGGATATCGGTTTCCAGTGGAATGCGATACTGTTGTGGTAACCGAGAGAGAGGCAAATGACAGTTTGAAAGATGTTGTTCAAGCAGAGGGGATCGAACTTTTTGTCATTGGAGATGCTTTAGTGCCCCGCAACTTGTCCAGCGCGGTACACGACGGGTACCGAATCGGCATTCGGGTTTAGTGAGGAGGTTAAAAAAATGTCATTTAATGCGGAAAGAGAAATAACTAGGTTGTGGAGCGGTCTGCACAGTGCTCAGGGTGAAATTGGCCGAACTTACTACAGATGGCGGCAGGCAGCCCTGGAAGTTGCTGGGCCTGAGGCAAAGCCTTTGGACGTCAGCTTAAGGGCCGCTGAAATCATGGGCGCAGAGATAGGCAAGGCTATTCTTCCCCGCTTGAATTGGTTGAAAGGGGAGGAGGCCTGGTTGATGAATTTGGCCAAGAACTATGCTGGTAACTGGATAAATCAGGGGGCCATTGTGAAGGTGGAAAAAGGGGAAAATCCTTTTGAGGTCTTTATCAAATGGGAAAGGTGCCCATGGCCGACCTTTGCCAAAGAGTATGGCGCTGAGATGGAAGAAGATGTGTTGTGTTGTGACAGGATTTTGCAGTCCATACTCAAGGATGTGAATCTTTTTTTCAACGTCAACTATAAGATAGAAACCCTAAAGGCCATCCCCAGGGGAGAAGGGGTCTGCCTAAGGAGGCTATATAAAGGCTAAGAGACAGGAGTATATGATATGGCTGCTCAAGTAGATACAGAAAAATGTACCATGTGTGGAGGAACAACGCAGCCGCTCTGTGTGGAGGCGTGTCCAGACTCAGCGATAAGGGTGCAGGATAATAGGATTGTGGTCACGGAATTCATATGCGAGGACTGCAATGAATGTGGCTGTGTCTGCCCGGATCATGCTATTTCCCTTCCCCTTGAATCCGTAACCTTTTAGAGAGGGAAATATGAAAGCAAATAAGATAGATCACATATGTATTGCAGTAGAGAATCTGGAGGAGGCCAGGAAGATCTGGGAACCTATTCTGGGGAAATCAGAACCTGATGATCCCTACGTTGATGAACTGGAAAAGATCAGGGTGGCACGATATTGGCTGGGTGAAGTAGGCTTCGAGTTAATGGAGTCGACCTCTCCTGAAGGAGAGGTCGCCAAGTTTATTGAAAGGCATGGTGAAGGTATCATGCTGATCAGTTTTAATGTGGACAATACCAGAGAGGCCATGGATCAGCTGAAAGGCAAAGGGTATCCCTTTATTGGGGGGGCAAGACCCTTTCGAGATTGTGAATTCGCCTTTATTCACCCAAAGGCAGTAAACGGGGTTCTCCTCGAATTGATCGATTATAAATGGGATGAGTTGAAGAAATAGCTCACCCGGTTACTCGTTAACCACAGAGGTTGAAATTACTGGGGGGTAAAATGAACCGAATAAAGGTCATGGTAAACGGTGTTCCCGGCAGTATGGCATCGAATGTGGCACGACACACCCTCGGTGACGACAGGTTTGACTTGATTTCACAATCACTCACCGGCCCAGAGATTACAGAGAGTGGACACAGTATCGATTCTGTCACCATTCATCTGATTCATCCTGACATACGGGAGAGGGCCATAACCGAAATAGTGGAAAAGGAAGGCCCTTATATCACCGTGGACTTTACGCACCCTTCGGCTGTAAACGGTAATGCCGAATTTTACGCGAGACACGGCCTCCCCTTTGTGATGGGCACAACAGGAGGTGACAGGAAACGGCTTGAAGATACCGTCCGCGCATCTTCTATCCCTGCTGTTATAGCACCGAACATGGCCAAACAGATCGTCGGGTTTCAGGCCATGATGGAGTGGGCCGCAACTACATTTCCGGATCTTTTCAAGGGATATTCTCTTGAGATCAAGGAAAGCCACCAGAAAGGAAAGGCAGACACAAGCGGGACTGCCAAGGCCATGGTGGGGTATTTTAACAATCTGGGCGTCCCTTTCTCAGAAAACGATATAATAAAAGAACGCGATCCCGAGACCCAGAAAACCGTTTGGGGCATACCTGAAGAACACCTGGGAGGCCACGGGTGGCACACGTACTCTCTTGTTTCAAATGACAGGACCGTCAGCGTTAAATTCACCCACAACGTGAACGGCCGTGATGTCTATGCAAAGGGAACCCTTGATGCCATCTCATATTTGCACAACAAGGTCCAGAAAGGGGCAAAGGGAAGGGTGTACACGATGATTGACGTGCTGAAGGGAAGTTAAAAAGAATTATCACGAGAGCCCTTGCCCTGACTCTTTACATGCCTGGTTACATACAATTCTTCAAAATCAAATGGACGACCCCTGTATCCGTGTAAAAACCCACGCAGTCTATTTAGTCATGACCCTATTCACATTCATTAACCGGCTGCCACGGTTGCTGGGGGGGAGGGCGTTAGCGGCTCTTTGCAAGTTTGGCCATCAGGCCGAATAGCTCGATGACGTTTGCCGGAGACTGGTCGTTGGTGAATTCTCGATACAGCGTATCGACATTGATCACGATTCGCTCCACGTCGCCCCAAGAAGAATAATCGCCCAAGTCGATGTCCATTGCGGCCTCCGCAGCCGAAAAACCAGAATCGTAACGTGTGCGCGCCTCGGCTTGGATATACTCAAAATATCCTTTGGTTACTTCAACGCCTCGCTTATCTGTAATCGGACCGTGTCCAGGTACAATGGTCTCCACGTCCATTCCGAGAATCAGGTCACACGCGTGGATCCAATTGGCTACGGGTCCGGCCCACATAATCGGGGTGCCCTCGATAAAGAGAATATCGCCCGTAAAGATAGTCCGATCTCCAGGGACATACACCAAGATGTCACCTCTGGTGTGGGCTGGCCCGACTTCTATCAGATTGACCTCTTTGTCGCCAACTTTGATGTCCAGGCGCTTCTCAAAGGTTCGCGTCGGGGGCGTCAGAGTAATATCGTCAAAGCTGAACTTACCGAAGCAATGGATGAAATAGGCCCCCACTTCCCCCATGCCAGGTGCGGCTTTTAATAGCTCAGCGAGTATCTGGGGCGGCATCTCGTTCATCTCATCGGCACAGGCTTTCGAGGCGATGATCTCAGCACCTCGAACCAACTGGTTTCCGAAACAGTGGTCACCGTTTGCATGGGTGTTGACCAGGATGTCGATTGACGTGGCAGCCTTTGTCGTTTCGCTCATGGCGTTGAGCATCTCCTGGGTCAGGGCCAGATCGAATAGGGTGTCCACCAGCAAGGATTTTTCACCTCCAACGATGAGGCCAGCATTACTCCAGCCCCAAGAGCCATCTGGCTGAAGGTACGCATAGACACCGTTTTCAAGGTCGTGAAGTCCCTTGGAGTAGTTCCATTTTTTCATTTAGTTCCTCCATCCACTTTACCTATTTTACTCCTTTATCCCGGCAATTCTCCTTGCCCTCTCTACAAGTTTATCTATCTTATATTCAGCCCTGATCCCCTGTTTCAGAAGCTGCGGTCCCCCTCCGCCACTAATAGCCATGGCATGATACCACCCAGCAAAGGGAGAAGAAGTCAAATCCTCGATAAGCCTGAAAGCGCGGAGCCTGTTCTCGGTGCTAACCCCTGCTTTTCCCTTTAAGTATTTCTCTAGATACTTTGCCGTCTCTGGGTTGAGATAGTCCTTCTCGGTTGACATCGTCTGAACCAGACCACCGGCGGTATCCTGCATAAAATAGCGATGCTCGCCGAGCTTTCTGGCGGCATAAGTCTTAGCGGTAAAAGCCGGGATGAGGTTAGGAACAAGGGCCCCTGATTCGTGCTTTGTGCCATCTACCGCAGCGGCGATCCCACAGGAATAGACAATTTCGGTATTCATCATCATCTCAGTGAGATAATCGGCAATGTGGCGTGCTCTCCCGACCCCGTTCACATCGGCTATCAAGGCCGTAGCACCAATGTCCAGTTCCATGGTGGCTGATCTACAGCCACATTTACTTAATATATGGGAGGCAGAGAAGGCCCCCATCAAAGGGCCAGCAAATTCATACTCCCCGCACATAAAGACTCTTTCCCAAGGAATAAAGACGTCATCATAGATAGTGAATACCTCAGCGTGTCCAAAATTTTGGCCTATTGGGTTCTCCAGCATTTTGGGTTCAGAGGGCACTGTCGCTGGTCGGCACACAAAGGTGATCCCCTCGGTATCCAGCGGGGCGAAAAAGGCGACAGCAAAGTCTTTCTCATCCTCCCTCAGTGGGCCGCTGGGTATAGCACATAGCATATCGGTATACACTGCAGCTGTGCTGTGGGCCTTCGCCCCACGCACTACTATCCCATCTTTATCCTTATTAACTACATGGAGGAACACGTCGGGATCAGGCTGTTGGCCAGGCCTCAAACTCCTGTCCCCCTTAGGGTCAATTATAGTGCCGCCGATAACTAGATCCCTCCTTTGAATCTCTTTCACGACCTCAATAACCCTCTGATGGTAATCAGTGCCATATTTTTTATCTATCTCATAACTTGTGACCCATGCACCATTGAGGCAATCATTGGTAATGCATCGGTAGATGCAGGGACAGCCGTAATCTCCAAGCTGCCTCATCAGCTTAACCTTCGCAATGGCATCTTGCTCGTTTTCCAGGATATGTGTCCAACGGCTAATCTTTTCATTAATAAGTGGTGAGGTGATGGTGGCCAAGTCAGAGTAACTGGGATTATTGGCGCTCTCAAAACTGATAGCAATGGCGTTTATCCCCACTCGGGAAGATGGTTCATCAATGATATTCTCGATTTTCTCCCCAGCCATATAGGCCCTAAGTTTTTGCTTGCCCAGGCGGTCAATATATTCGTCCTTTGTTGCAATGCCCATTTTTTCCTCCTATTAAGAAGTTGTCAGCAATTCAGGTTATCCCTTGGTGAGGCTAAAAAGGTGCGTTTCGGCAAGTTGCTTTCTGAGCCACGTTATATCCGTGGTTTTCTAGGAATGACTTTTAGATACCAGGCACGGGCGCAGATGTCAATAATCAATTAGTCAGGCCTGAAGCCATTTACCGTTTACTTGTGTTTCAGAACCAGGCTCTGCAGTTTGCCCCCAGGACACGTCCCTCGAATCGCGCAAACCGGGCAAATCGTCAATCCGAAGATCACATAGTAGACCGCATGGCAGAAGACATATCCAAGAGCGAATGGAGCACCTAGTTTCGCGACCCAGAAAAGGGGAAATGCGATCAGGCCAAGCCAACATACAGAAGCGAGCGCGGCCTGGATTCCAAACCACTTCTTCGACGTAACCACCTTCTCGCCATAGACCAGCTTTGCCAGCAGACTCGCCGGCATTATCCCCAATATTGCAGGGCAGAATCCTCCGACATAAGGGCACCCCTGATAGGCACAGCAATAGGCCTGGAAGTAACACATCGCAAGATAGAGCAGAAGAAACACCATTGAGAGAAGGGGGCTGAAAGTCCATAAGTAAAGAAATACCAGAATGAAAAGGACAAGGAATGGTACCGTCAACAGGAAGTACAGCCCCTTCCTTCGATACGGGACACACGACATATCCCGTTTGATTTCAGCGGACACTGTACCTGCTCCTTCTGCTCACGATGGCGCTGGACTTCGTAATGAATGGTACGGGCTAGAACGTCTATCCCCCAAAGCGTTGAAGGAGTTCGTAGATTGCGTTTGCGCCAAAACCGACTGCCTCCACTGGAATGCGTTCATCTGCGGCATGGATCGTTCGTGTAAAGTTGAAGTCTTCCGGCAGCTGCATAGGTAAGAAGCCGTAGGTTTGAATACCCAGTCGAGAGAAGAGACGCCCGTCCGTGGTCCCACTCAACAAGAGTGGGACAGGTATACCGTCTGGATCGGCCTCTCGCAAGATGTCAGCGAGCGTGTCGAACAGCCCCATGTCCGGCTCAGCTGGTCCCAGATCATGACGAATCACTTCAAGCTCCACATCGTTGCCAGCGATGTGGCGAAGTTCTGCGATCATGTCATCAGGATGATAGCCGGGAAGTAATCGTCCGTCCAGTTCTACAGATACTTCACTAGGTATCACATTGACCTTATCGCCCCCGTGCAAAATGGTAGCACTCACAGTATTGTGTAACAGTGGGTGAAACAGACGGCCACGTTCGCCAAGTAGGTTAAGCACGCTGTTTGTCAACACAGGATTCGTCACCTGACCCAGGATCAAGCCGGTTAGCCCACCAAGGGCTGAAGCCATCTTCTTGAACATAAGACGGGCGGCTGGTGTGACATGAACCGGTAGGGAATGTTTATCCAGTTGTTGAAGAAGCTGAGATAGTTTCGCCATCGCGCCGCCGCGCACGGGCATTGAGCCATGTCCACCCTGGCCGCGCACGGTCGCTTTCATCCAACAAACCTGTTTCTCGGCGACCATGATGGGATAGAATCGCCCCTTGCCGATATGCAAACTAAATCCGCCAAATTCGCCGATTGCATAGCGGACGCCGTCAAACAGGTCTGAATGGTTCTCTACCAGATACTTGGCGCCAAAGTCACCTAACGTTTCTTCGTCGCTTACAATAGCCAGAACAACATCACCGGGCAATTTTAGACTTTCGGCTTTTGCACGGAGGAAGGCGGCCAACATCATGGTTACGCCACCTTTCATATCCAGGGCGCCGCGTCCCCACACAAAGCCATCCGCCACTTTACCCTCAAATGGTGGGTGGTGCCACTCTTGATTTTCAGTTGTAACGACATCCACATGTCCATAGAGCAAGAGGGGTGATGCTTTGCCTTGACCGGGTAATCGAGCGATAAGGTTGGGACGTTCGGGTGTGCGATACACAATGTTGGTTTCTATCGCGGCCTCTGTGAGCAGGCCATTGATGAAAGAGATACATTCAGACTCGTTGCCGGGTGGATTCGTGGTATCAAACTGAATTAGCCGCTGCAATAGTTCTGTGGGACGCTCATAGATAGATGATACGTTTCCCGTTGACGCCATGATGGCCTCCTTTCATCTAATCAGTTTGCTTGCTATACTCAGCAAGCCACTTAACGATGTGGATCAGCCGCGGGCAAAAACAGCGAAGCTATTTGCCCGTCGGACTGCATCTTGTTGCTGGCGCTATGATCTAGCTTCTCTACTTAAAGAGATGACAGCAAAGACGAGACCGCCGATTAGAAATTGGCTTTTCTTCATAAAGGGGGGCGTTCCAACCTTTTATCATTTTAGATCTGTATTTGCAATATATCGAGTCTTTAACCGAAATAGTGCGCCGTCAGGCAATTTCTGCACCAACGTATCCCATTATATTTACAAATGGACGTCTCTTATATTAGCTATGCAACAAACAACCCTACGGCAACCAGCACAGGAGTTATGATGTTAATAATAACGTTTAAGCCCATATAGGGTAGTAGTTTTTCTATATTCTCGGCGTACCGAAATGCGCCAACAAGAGCAGGCACAGCGATAACAATGGTGACCAAGCCGATAAGGCTAACTTTGGGTAAATATTCAAAATAAACACCAAAGATGATAGATAGGTAAGCCGATAATAGAAGTGCGCCATAGATAAAAGTACTACTTTGTCTACCGACGACAATCGGAAAATGTTTTCTGCCTATGCTTCGGTCTGGTTCAACATCTGGAAACTGATTCAAGAGTAGTAGGTCGCTAACCAAAAAGAACGGCACAAGTGATGCAATAAACGCTGTCCACGAATATTCACCTGTGAGAACAAAATGTGTACCCATGACCATCAGCGGCCCAAAGCCCAATCCAGGAGCAATCAAAGACAGAAACGGATTGCGAGCAAGCCAAGGGGTATAGGTAAATATAACGAGAAGCCCGACAACGCCCAGCGGCAGAAGAGATAAACCTCTGACATACAAGAAAAATAAGCCAATCAAGCCTGTGATAGCAAATGTTATCAACGCTGTGTTCAAAGCAGAACGTGCCATGTCAGGCTTTTCAGGCAAAGTTCCGCTGCCTCCGCTAAAAGGGGTCCGTGCTGTTCTGTAGTCTAGACCGCTCTTAAAATCAAAATATTCATTAAAGGCGTTAACGCTGATGTGTGCAGAAATTGCCCCAATGAGTGTGAGGACAAAGTAACGCATGCTTACTTGCCCTGACGTGCAGACAGCAGTTCCTAATCCCAACAAAACACAGGCGGGGGTTAAGACAAGAAAAGGGATACGCATTGGCCCTAATAGGTGTTTTAAGTTGGTCATGATTATCTCGTTTACTTATTGTGATACTTTGATGCATTCAGAAGGAAGGCCGGATAACGTTCGGTGTGAGAAACTAGTAAGTGAGCGGCAGCGAATTTGCCCGCCATTGCGAGGCTCAGGCGATGTGAAAGAAAGGGGTCTTCATTCTTGACAAAGTCAGGTTCTTTTCTGTCTTTTCGATTCCTTTTCAAGCTTTTTCACTCCTCTTGAATACATTCTTTTGTACATTACCTCGAGACGCAATATGATAGAAAGCGGCAGGGTAGGTGATTCGAAGCGGTTGAGCCATAATAGATTCTTCCTTTATCACCTTGATTTATATCGATCAATTAACTCGCCTTCAAATACAAATACTTGTCAAGAATGAAGACCTGCCCCTTTGCCTTCCACGTTCGTGCAGAGATTGCACAGCTGTTCAAATGTACACCTCTATTCCAACGGTTTATCATTTTAGATCTGTATTTGGAACATATGGAGTCTTTAACTGAAATAGTGGGCCGTCAGGCAATTTCTGCACCAACGTTCCCTATCATATGGAAACTCAGTTAATGTTTTACCCGATAGCGTGAGAGGTGTTTTCATCTATAGCCAGTATTTTACCAGACGTCCAAACCACTCTATTAATCTGTGGGAAAGAGGTCTCTTTTTCCATTTCTCAAGGGTTATTTGCTCGGACGCTTCAAGGTCTTCTAAAAAGATGGAGTCGAGCTCTTGTGCGAAATCGCTGCCATATATGATCACGTTCACCTGATGGTCGTGCAGGAAACCTCTATAATCCAAGTTAGTGGAACCTATAGTGGACCAAGTGCCGTCCACCACTGCAGTCTTTGAGTGTAAGAACATGCGTTTCATTTCATAGATATTAACCCCGTTTTCAAGTAATTTTTTGTAATAAGACCTTCCGGCATGAATAGCAAGTTTTACATTGCTAAAACTCGGAAGTATTAATACAACTTCAACTCCGCGTTTTGCGGCTTCACAAAGAGCCTCTATTATCTGTCTGCCTGGGATGAAATAGGCCATACTAATATGCACATATTTTTGTGCATGCGTTATAGCTGAAAGATAGGCCATATAAATGGGTCTTTGTTTGCACTGCGGCGTGGTGCCAATTACCCTGACTAGATGTGTGCCCTTGTTTTTGAGAGGCGGGAAATAGTCCTCATTTTTCAGGGACTCGCCCTCCTCCTCCTTCCAACTTTTTGCAAATAGACTTTGGAGTTCGCGCACGGCAGGACCTTCCATCATAACATGGGCGTCCCGGCACGCCTTGTTCGTGTCCAAAGTTGGTGCTGTGTCCTTTGTCGCTGGCTTTGCCAAATAGACTTGGCTAATGTTGATCCCACCAGTAAAGGCAATCTCGCCGTCGACAAGCACAATTTTCCTGTGGTCCCGTTGATTCAATCCCCATGGGTAGATTATATGCAGAGGGTTTAATGGACGGAACGCCACAACTTTGCCGCCATTCTCTTCTATCTCATCAAAAAGGAATCCCATGGGGCCAAATGAGCCAAGGCTATCGTAAATGATATTTACTTGGACGCCTTCCACCTGCTTTCTAGCCAGAAGTCTTGAAAACTGCTTCCCAACCTCATCGTTTTCAAAAATATAAGTTTCAAAATTAATATTCTTTTTCGCCCCCGAAATTGTTTGTATCATGGCAGCATAAGCTTCAGCTCCGCTGCTGAACAGAGTCAGTCTATTTCCGTAGACCAAGGGACATCCGCTTACAACCTCCTCAAAAGACATTAGACGAACCAGATTCGCTGTGCTTACAGTGCCCTCACTGATCTGCTCAATTATTGAAATAGAGCTTTGTCTGTCCAAAGGCCCAAAGGCGTCGATTATTCGGGGAAACCGGCAATCAGAAGGATTAAAATAGGCTTTTTCGAAACCCGGCAAGGTTGCGCAGGCACAAAGGCCCGATAGTAGGATGGTAATGGACAAAAACCAAAGCCGTCTCGTTAAGAAAAGGAGTAATAAAGAATTGGGCCTGACGCGATCCATGCTGTATATCGTGCACAAATTTGGGAATTTTTGGGTGCAAACTTAAGCTAGACTTTTGGCCCCCTTTGCTCTAGTAGAGGGGGACGTTCGTGCAGAAATTGCACAGCTCTTCAAAAATACACCTCTATTCCGACCCTTTACCATTTTAGATCTGTATTTGCAACATATGGGGTCTTTAATGATTCCTTTTCCCTTGACACACAAACCCCATTTCGTTATACTCCTTTCCCGAAAAAGCAAC
>Ga0209427_10000773_pt1 | contig 35181 bp, 38 predicted proteins | sample DeeMarSWOR136_30_FD_187465 | JGI IMG/M metagenome (GOLD analysis project Ga0209427, IMG submission 187465) | Marine sediment microbial communities from White Oak River estuary, North Carolina - WOR-1-36_30 (SPAdes) (version 2) | ecosystem: Environmental > Aquatic > Marine > Intertidal zone >...
CTCACTTTCAGTAATTTGGGGCATTTTTTTTGGTGCAATATACGAACGATTATTTGACAACATTCCAGGTAAGGGTGTTTTGAAAGGTCTTATTTATGGCCTACTGGTCTGGGTTGGAAAAGACGTCGCAGCTGGTTCATATGTGGCCCTCATATTTATGGAAATTTCTATATCAATTAACTTAATTTTAATTGGATTTTCCATGTGGATCATATATGGCCTTATTCTTGGCTATCTCTATAAACCATTAAAGTGATTTGATATGAAAAGTTGGAAAATAGGTGCAATAGCTGGATTAATAGCTGGTATTTTTAGAGGTGTTGCACAAACTATTGCTATTCTTATTGGATCAAAAATTGGGCTTCCATATTATTTTATGCCTGCGCCTCCTGAAACTCCGATTATTTTTATTACCATGCGAGAAATCTCGATTGCTATAATCTGGGGCATCATACTAGGTGTGATCTATTCAAAAATTTATGACAAAATTCCTGGTGCATATATTAAAAGAGGCATCTATTATGGTTTAGCACTTTTCTTAATCTTCAGTATCCGTACTGCAATTATAGCAGGGCCATATATCTCTATAGCTGAGACAGTTTCATGGATTTTCTATGGAGTCTTCGGTTGGCTTGCATATGGAATAGTGCTAGGAATCCTCTTTGAATTCCTGCATAGTAGACATCATCCACCTAGAAAAAGAATAAGAATTAGAGATTATGATATAGGAAGTGGACTTACATCAGGAGCTATTGCAGGACTTGTATTTGGATTAATTATATCCTTAACTAATATTTTCACGAATATATGGATCTATAAATATCATCCAATGACAGTTACGCTTTCATTTTTGACTCTTCAAAGTATTTTTCATATTGGAGTCAACACGTTTTATGGAATTTTCTTTGGTGTGATGTTTGCAATGTTCTATGATAGAGTTCCGTATCAAGGTATCAAGAAAGGATTAGTCTATGGTTTAATCGTCTATCTGATTACAAGCTTTCAAGTTGCGTTTTATGGTATAGTTAACACGTGGTATGATTTTGCAATTGCTTGGTCCTATTCTGCTTTTCTGGCATTTATCGCATATGGTCTTGTTCTTGGAGCTATCTATAAACCTCCAAAGTGAGTAAGTTATGAAAAGTTGGAAAATAGGTGCAATAGCTGGGTTAATTGCTGGATTAGTTGCTGGCATAGTTTATCACATTTTTTATGGAATAGGAGTCTCTATTGGTTTAGATCAGCCTTATTGGCGCCAAATGTATATGAAAAATGTGGAGACTGGTATTGTTATTACTGCGATTTGGGGCATGATATTGGGTATAGTTTTTTTTAAAACCCATAACATAATTCCAGGTAATAGCTTTTTGAAAGGGTTGTTATTTGGGTTTGTAATTTTTATTATTACTCCTTTTCGTATAGCTACATTTTGGGCGGCTTATGGAAATTATATTGGGGCAGCTCTCAACATTTTTGCTTGGTTCCTTCCTTGGATTATTTATGGTTTATTGCTTGGAATTCTATTTAATAAATTCAAAATTTTTCTAGATAAACGAAAAATCGTTGTTTATGATCTAAAAGGTGGAATATTGCCTGGTGCTATATCTGGAATTTGTGGAGGCATAGTCGCCTCGATTGTGATGGTTTTGGGATCTGTACTTGAAATTTGGAAGATTGTTAGTGGGGAGTATATGCACCCGACAAATTTACTTGAGATATGGATCGATATTGCTGGAACTCATATGTTTATGAATATGATATGGGGCATTGTTTTTGGTATAATATATACAAAAGCGTATAACATAGTTCCAAAAAAAGGTATATGGAAAGGACTAATTTATGGTATGATAGTCTTTTCTATTACAACACTCCAAGTGACATCTTATTTCATAGTATGGGGTCTAAATACATCTGACTGGTTAATGCTCTCTAATATTATTTTGAACCATGATATCGTTGGATTTTTCCAAGCAATTGCTTTTGGTCTTGTCCTCGGTTTACTTTATAGAAAACCTACAAAGTGAGTAAAATATGAAAAGTGGTATTATCGCAGGTTTGATTGCAGGATTAATAGGTGGGATAGTGGAAAATATTGCCTTCATTATAGGAGTTACTTTAAGGATCTGGGAACCTTATCAGGGTGTCATTTCATCTACTTTTTTAACCACCCATCTTTTATTCGAAATAATAATCACTGGTATCTTTGGTGCCATATTTGGCTTCTTATACGCTATGTATTATGACTCTACACCTGGCAAAGGTGTCTTGAAAGGCCTATTATTTGGATTAATACTTTATTTGATTTCAAATGTTCGAGGAGCAATTTCGCTTGCTGGCTACGGATTCATTACCAATGCAAAAGTATCTTTATGGCTTGGAATCTTCACGCTAACTGTTTATGGTTTGGTTCTCGGCTATCTCTATAAACCTAAAAAGTGATTAAGATATGAAAAGTTGGAAGATAGGCGCTGTAGCTGGGTTAATAGCTGGAATTGTAGCAGGTATAATATATGATTATTTTGCAAAAATAAGTGCTTCAATAGGATTCTGGATAGATCCGTGGCCACAAGCCGTTTCAAACAGCTTTGTAGCCAATGTTCTAATATCTATTATCTTTGGTATTGTGATAGGAGTAATTTTCTCGGAAGCATATGATATACTTCCTGGTAAAGGAAACTTAAAGGGGCTTTACTTTGGTTTAATCATTTTCTTTATTTTCACAATTCGTGATACAACTTTTGGCATTTCCTATGCATACATTCCTATTGTGCTTGGACGAAACTTTACGGATTTTCCAAAATTAATTGTGTATGGCATGATGCTTGGTTTTATTTATGAATCATTGCATAAAAAATACAACATTCCTAAAAAAGAAAAGAAAGTTATTCAATATGATTCAAAAGGTGGCATTTTACCTGGAGCAATTGCAGGACTTATAGGTGGTATTGCAGCATCCTTTGCCAACATTATGGGCTCATTAACAGGAATTTTTGGGGCTCCATTTTCACCTTCTGAAGTTACATTTGATTTTTGGTTAAGTCAATCTGGGGCTCATATCTTGATGAATATGGTCTGGGGAATTATATTTGGTATAATGTTTACTAAGTTCTATAATTTGGTTCCTGGAAAAGGAGCTATAAAAGGACTTTTCTATGGACTTTTAATCTTCTTAATCACGAGTTTTTATCATGGAGTTATGCATATCGGATGGGGAATGAGTTCCTCTTCGTGGCTGATTATAGTCACAGGTTTATGGATTCTAATTGTTGGTATTTTCCAAATATTATTCTTTGGTCTTGTACTTGGCTTGCTATATAGAAAGCCATCTAAGTGATATGAAATGAAAAGTTGGAAAATAGGTGCAATCGCTGGATTAATAGCTGGTCTAATCGCAGGCTTAGTAGTTATTTTTACTACTATTCCATTGAGTTTTAAGTTAGGACTATGGTATTATAATCTTCCATTCCCTCCTGAAACACCCTTCATCAAAATTGCTCTGACTGAAATCACACTCATTGCTCTCTGGGGAATCTTTATGGGTATAATATATGCAAAGATTCAAGACCTAATCCCAGGTAAGGGAGTTTTTAAGGGACTTCTTTTTGGTTTTGCATACTATCTGATATATAGCATTCGTTTAGCGATTGGTTCTGTTGCTTATGGATTTACACTTGCGGCAGTATATTGTTTGATGCTCATAGCTCCAATCATATATGGTTTAATGCTAGGAGTTCTCTACAAAGCTCCAAAAGAAAAAATGAAAGTTACTAAAAATAATATGAAGAGTGGCATAATCCCTGGCGTTATTACAGGTTTAATATTTGGTTTAGCGGTAACTATCAAATTTATTTTATCAGCTTATTTCGGAACTATCCTTGGTTTCATGGAAACCTATCCAGATTATTTGAAAGATGTAGGATTTATGATAGGTCAATACGGAACCCATACCGTATTTAATATGTTTTTTATGGGCATCTTCGGCGCATTCTATGCAATGTTCTATGATAGAATACCTGGGGAGGGTATCATAAAGGGTTCTGTATTTGGTATAATTATATGGGCAATTATAGACCTTCAAATTGGGCTTTATTATTTAGTATATGAGCAACTCGGTTGGGCATTATTTTTAGGATTGGTTTCATTTGATATATACGTTTTTTTTGGTCTTGTGCTTGAAGGTCTATATAAAAGACGGGCTAGTGCATTATTGATAGCAGGAGCAGTATTTGTTATTATGATTATTAGAACTATTATGTTGCCTTCAGGCTAAGAATTTCTAGAGCTTCAAAGTGAATAAATTATGAAAAGTTGGAAAATAGGCGCTGTAGCTGGATTAATTGCTGGAGCCATTTCTGGCATAATACCATTTTTTACTTATCAAATATATTCTGCTCTAGGAATTTTAGAACCCAAGATATACACGATAATATTCTTGGTAAGACAAGCTGTCATTCATATAGGTTTCAACGCAATATGGGGAGTTGTATTTGGAATAATTTTTGCTTTGATCTTTGATAAGCTCCCTGGAAAAGGTATTGTAAGAGGACTCTGGATAGGTTTAATTTACTTCATATTTTCAATTGTACGGCCTACACTCTTTCCGATAGCCTATGGAATGTATGTCTGGGGATTTGCATTTATTATAGGTGTTTCCTTAGAAAAAATCGTTTACGGCATCCTTTTTGTAACTTATTACAAGGAGAGAGCATGATATGAAAAGTGGTTTTGCTGTTGGCACTATTGCAGGACTTATTGCTGGCATCTGGGGAGGTCTTGTTCAAGATCTTTTGTTCATTAATTTAGGATTATATTACTTACCAATAACAGACATCTATATTTATTTTCTCAATGCTATACCTTCTCTTGGAATAAATGCAATTTTTGGTGCATTTTTTGGTCTATTAGGTGCTATAATTTTCGATAGTATTTCTGGTAATAGAATCTTGAAAGGTCTTGCTATCGGCTTGATATATTGCCTATTTACAGCATTGTATCCCGTACACGCTTTTTGGGCTTTTGACAATCCAGTTTGGGCATATGTATTTCTTATATCTTCACCTATAGACAAGTTCATCTATGGTATTGTTTTTGCATTTCTCTACAAGAAGTGATTAAAGAAAATGAAAAGTTGGAAGATAGGCGCAATAGCTGGATTAATAACTGGGATAGTCGGTAGCATAGTAACAATATTTCTAGCTGTTTATATGATTGAAAATGGATTAGTTTATCATTATCTTGCAATCCTTCCGATTACACCTATCAAACAGATAGCAATTGTTGAAATCACAATAAATGTAATCTGGGGTATTGCGTTAGGAATTATTTATTCAAGGATCTATAGCAAAATTCCAGGAAAAGCTATCGTAAAAGGCTTCACAGTTGGAATAATTTACAGTTTGATATATTGTGTTCGTTGGGCTTCGATTTGTTATATGTATAACATCATGCACAATTTCGAGTATTTGATTCCATTATATATTTTCATAGGATTGGTTCTTGGAATTACTTATGAATTCTTAAGAAATAGATTTCTTCCTAAGAGAGAGAAAGTTGTAGCCATAAAATATGATATTAAGGGTGTAATTCATCCTGGTGCAATTGCTGGATCAGTAGCGGGTTTATCATCATTTTTCTATACAGTTGTAATTATGAATCCGCTTCTTTGGCCAGAATTAGAAATTGACTTAGGATTAGTTATAAGTCAATTAGGAACTCTTGTATTGTTCAATATGATCTGGGGGATTGTTTTTGGAATTCTATTCGCAATGTTCTATGAGAGAGTGCCTAAGAAAGGAATTTTAAAAGGATTAATTTTTAGTATGGCAGTATTTTTTTTCACGAACATTCCAAATGTAATGCGTAATATGATATATAGTCAATTGACAGAACAAGCATATGGATTAATGATAGCACTTTGGGTTCTTTTAGCAGCATTATTTGTATTCGTTCCTTTTGGTCTTGTGCTTGGCTTACTCTATAAACCACCCAAGTGATTAAGTTATGAAAAGTTGGAAGATAGGTGCAATAGCTGGACTAATTGCTGGAATAATTCTTGGTGTAATTACTGAAATTTTTGCTAATATAAGGGTCTTATTAGGTCTCAGTATGCAAGAAACGGGATTGATTATTACAAATAATCTTGTTGTAAATATCCCTTTATTCGGATTTTGGGGCATTGTACTGGGTATAATCTATTCAAAAATATATAGTATAGTTCCACGAAAGGGAATTTTGAAAGGCCTAATTTATGGTTTGTTTCTCTATTTTATTATATCAATTCGTATTGAAACTTTTACTCTTGGTTATGGTTTATACCTAGATGCTGTTGGGCATATTTTCGCTGGTTTTTTCATGTGGCTTTCATATGGCTTAGTGCTCGGCTTTCTCTACGAATCATTGCATGAGAAATACAATATTCCAAAGGAAAAAAAGAAAATCATTACGTATGATATAAAAGGCGGCCTTCACCCTGGTGCAATTGCCGCATTATCCTGTGGAATATCAGCTGGCTCTCTTGCTGTAATAGGTCATATGACTGGATATTGGGGCGTTTATACTAGTGGCGAACTTGTTAATACTATTGAGTTTTGGTACGCTCAATTTGGTCATCATATTTTCATTCATCTGATTTGGGGAACACTATATGGGTTGATATTTACAAAAGTCTATAATTTAGTACCTGGTGAAAAAGTCATTAAGGGATTGTTTTATGGATTGATTTTATTTTTTATAACAACTTTCCAGATAGATACTTGGGTAATGGTTTGGCTTGCTACTCGTAATATATGGGATGTTGTACTTAATACAATCACAAACGATAGTGCATGGGTCTGGACCCATATAGTCTACGGATTAGTCCTAGGTTATCTCTACAAACCTCCCAAGTGATTGAAGAAAATGAAAAGGCGCCGGGGAAGGGATTTGAACCCCTGCTCTCCGTAAGGAGAACCGGATTTCCTGCAGCATAATCTCGAGTCCGGCGCAAAGGCCCGATAGTTTTGCCGCTCTGCCACCCCGGCTTTTCAAATCTAATTCTTCAAATATGAGCATTTGGATTTATTTAAAATACGGATTTTGTGATTCCAACCTTCTCCACTAATGCGTAAGGAGTAAGAGTAGGTGTTGATACCTCCCACCATCTTACCCAGTATCTTCTATCAGAAATTTCTTTTATATTTCTGATTATTCTTAGCATATTATCGCTTATTCTTATGTTCTTTACTGAAGACGCTATTTTTCCGTTTTTTATTTCAAAAATACCATCTCTAGGAACTGTTGAAAAATCTCCATTTTTATAGTCTTGGAAGCGAGTATACCAATTATTTGTAATATACAATCCTTTGCCTAGTTTTTCAAATATTTCGTTTTCACTACAACTTCCTTCTTTTATTATAATATTCCAATCTGAAGGGGCTATCCATCCAGCATTTCCTGTAGATGAAGTATTGAACTTTTTTGCAGTGGTTGAATTATGTAACAAACTTTTTAATTTTCCATCTTCTATGACTTCTGTCCTTTTAGTTGGAATCCCTTCATCATCGAATGCTCTTGAATTAGGACCGTCGACAATAGTTCCATCATCAATTATTGTCAAAAGGCTTGATGCAACTTCACTCCCAATTTCATCATTTAAGAATGAGAGACCAGCATCTACGTTAAAAGCTGATGCAGCGTCCATGACATTATTCATCAAATTTGCAAATATATTAGGTCCAAATACTACATCATATCTTCCACTTGAGATAATCTTAGGATTTTTCGCCATTTTTGCTATTTTAGCAGATTCTAAGCCAGCAGAATCAGGATTGAAATCTTTTTTGTTTGTTGAACATGAAATCCCTTGACCCGACGCTTCTTTTGTAATAAATGATCTAACAAATATTTCCAAAGATTGGGTTCTATCCCTTCCAAAAGATTTAGATGAAGTACTAAGTACGATATCATCATGGTTGAAGATTAAGGTTCCAGCAACTCTTTTTGCTCCTTCATCCAAAGCACTTTCAATAGCTCTTTGAGAATAATTGATTAGCTCAGAAACAGATATTGATGATAAATTCTCATCTATCTGTTTGCTTTCATATTTGAAAGGTCCAGTCGGAAGTGAAACGTAATCCTGTTTCGGTTTAGAACTCTCAGCAATTTTTACTAAATCCTGAATGTTATTTTTTATCTTATCAAAAGAAATTTCACTGAAACTACTCACAGCAACTCGGTTTTTCTTTCCTATCATCAAATTTGTAACTAAATTTTTCCAAGATTTTACTACTGTAATTTCATTATTTGAAAATCTAACCATTCTAGACTTTTCTAAAGAGTTTAAAACAGCTACATCTTCAACTCCTCGCTTAATGGCCTCTTCAACGATCAACTTAGCCAATTTTTCATGATTCATCCTGAAAGCCCTCCAAGTCTTAGATTTCTAAGCCTTATGCTAGGTCCTCCGGTCCATACCGGCACTCCTTGAGCAGGATCTCCTTTGCCACATATAGCTGCATTGAATAAAAGATCCTTTCCTACAGCGTCAACACTTTTGTATAATCCAGGTGTCGTGATTTCTAAAACTGGGTTTCTTATCATATCTCCTAACTTTCCATTTTTTATTTCATATGCTTCAAGTCCAACATATCTTTGATTGAATCTTTTGTCATCGATGTTCCATTCCATGAAATTCTTTATGAAAATACCATTTGAGACCTCTTCCAATAGTTCCTCAAACTTATAATCACCTGGATCCATGAATGTGTTGGCCATTCTAATAATTGGCTCTTTATCATAAGCTTCTGATCTTGCTGAGCCATTACTTCTAACTCTAAGTTCAGAAGCTGTTTGTCTGTTATGTAAGAAACTGTTTATTTCTCCATTCTTGATTAATTCCCTTCTCCCAGCTTTTACTCCTTCATCATCATAGAGATAGAATCCATAAGAGTTCGGAAGAGTAGGATCGTCTACAACTGTCACAACTTTGGTTCCGATTGTCTTACCTTTCATCTCAAGATTGATAAAAGACTCTCCAGCTTCTGCTGCTTCTCTGCCCATTATTCTATCAGCTTCAAATGGATGCCCACAAGATTCATGGCATATTATTCCTACAACCTCGCTCCCGAGTAGAATGTCAATTTTTTTTTCTGCCGGAAAAGTTTTGGCTTCGTTCAATATTTTGCCTAAAGTTTTGGCTTCATCTATTATAAATTCATTCAATTTCCAGTCTTTTGTAGCTTCCCAACCTCTAGACTCGCCTTTTTGATTGATCCTTTGTGCAGTGCCTTTTCCTGATTTAAAAGCAGTTAAAATATAAGTAAAGGAATTCCTTGGGACTTTACTTCGTATTCTTGATCCTTCGCTATTTGCATATAATTTTTCGGTTTCTTCGATCTCTAAAATGAACAACCTGTTAGGAATTTTGAAATCACTACAACACGAATTTGTTGCTTTCTCAATTTCGAACAGAATGTCAAATCTCTCACCAAAATCGATCGAATCGACTTTTTCTTTTGGATTAACTTGCCAATTATCGATCACAGCTTTTTCATGGGAAAAGCTAATATCTTTTCTATATTTGCTCCCTATCGATTTGGCCATAGATATAGCTTCGGAGACAATTTCAGAAACATGTTCCCGATCCAATATATTAGTTGAAGCAAAACTCATTGCACCATTTAATAGTACTCTTACGCCAATTCCATGTTTTTTTACAAAACTCGAAACTTCGGGATTCCCATTCTTAAGCATCACTGCACTGCCGTTATCCCTTTGAATTCTTGCTTCAGCATATTTTGCTCCATTCGAAAGAGCATGCTCAATTGCAAAATTTGCTAAATCTTCCATAACTAAAAATATTCTCCTTTAAAGCCTTTTAATAAATTAGAATATTTGTATAAATCATTATCTTGAAATTCTAACTTGTAAAATTAAAAAGCGAGATAAAGAATAAAAATCTAAATACATTATTTTAGTGGTTAGGTGTTTAGATGGTAAAATTAATCACAGGTGGAACTGGATTTGTTGGGAGCGAGCTTGCAAAAATGCTTGTCAGCAGGGGAGAAGAAGTTGTTCTTTTCGATATTGCTCCCCGCTATGAATCTATTCAATCCATCAAAGAGAAGGTAAAAGTAGTACGTGGTGACTTGGCAAACTGGTCTGAAGTTCTTAACGCAGTAAGGAATAATAAAATAGAGAGTATCTTCCATCTAGGAGCTATGCTTAGCCTTCCATCCGATTCCAATCCATGGGGATCTTACAGAGTGAATGCAAATGGAATGATGCATGTTCTTGAGGCTGCAAGGCTTTTCGATGTGGATAAAGTAATATTTTCAGGTACTATCGCTATTTATGCTTCGCAAACAGATGTACCGATAGAAATCGATGAGACAACAATTCAAAAAGCAGAAAACATGTATGGTTTGACAAAGTTATTCGGAGAATTGCTTGGTAAATTTTATGCAAAAAAATTTGGGCTTGATTTTAGGGGCGTTAGGTTCCCGACAGTAGTAGGTCCAGGAGCAAAAACTAAACATATGGCTCAATATATGGCTTGGATGATTGATCATGCTTTAGCGGATAAACCATTTGAAATATGGGTTGAAGAAGATACTAGAATCCCGGGTTTTTACTATAAAGATGCTGCTAATGCATTACTAATGTTACATGATGCTCCTGCTGAAAATATTAGAACCAGAGTTTACAATCTTGCCGGCATATCATTGACAGCAAAAGAGTTTGCTGATAATGTAAAGAAACATATTCCATCAGCTAAGCTCTCATTCAAACCTGATCCGGAGGTTATGAAAATGGTAGGTAAAGGTTATGGAAATATCGATGAGAGTTGCGCAAAAGATGAATGGGGATGGAAAATCAAATACGATATGGAAAGCATGATCAAAGATTTTAAGAAAGAGTATAAGAAAAATTGAGAATAAAAATTAGGCTACGGTATTAAAAGATATGAAAGAATACAAACCAGGGACATTCGATAAATATGTTGCCTATGGACAACGAGATCGAAAATTGCTTTTAGTTTCATCAGGAATAATCGATGGATTCAAAGTTAGATGCAAATCTGAAAAAAAAGCACAAGATCTAGCATACGCTTTTAGAATAAGATCACCTCGTATTGAAAAATCTGAAAGAGCAAAATATAGTCTTAAAATAAAAGTGAAAGAAAATACGATTTATGTTACACAAAAAGCAAAAATTTACAACTGAATGTTCTTTGATTTATTCAATCTAAAAATAAGGACGATACAGCGCCTAATGAACATAAACATTTAAATTTAATGGCTTACACGAAAAGCTTGAAAGCTTTTGAATGAAGAAAACAAAGAGACAATATCCAAACTACTGATTGATAACGAGAAGGATTTCAAATTCCATATGGCCTATTTAGCTTATTCCAGCGCATGGGACGAAAATAATAATGATGAAGCAAGAAAGAAACTAAATGACCTAATCAAATTATTATCTGATAATAAAACCAGCTATCAATCATTCTATATGAAATTAAAACGATTTAGAGCCGATGATTCTCTTGGAGATAGAGGAGGACGATCTAGGTTCAGTTCCATACAAACTCAAAGGAAACGTGAATGGCAAGCAAATGAATCAAAAAGGTCCAGGAACGTCAGGCATAGAAAAAGATAACTGATTTTTCAAGAAATGTATTTATCTACTATAAAGTTTTTTACAAAGAATCATAATATTTACGAAATTTATTGAAGATTTAAATAAATTTCTTTTAAAATAGAAATCTTTGTGATGACCGCCCTATGAGCCCTGAAAAAATTCAGCAATTATGGCCATATAATGAAAAAGCCTCTCGACTAGAACTTATTATCCGATGGTTCTACGGAATAGTAATCGCTATTGTTTACTGGATTTGGGGTATTTGGGTAAGTATAGTTATGTTCTTACATTTCTTTTATATACTGCTTCTAGGTCGTAGAAGCCCCACATTTTATGAACATACAAGAAGATATGCGAACGCTGTTACAATAATGAATTATTATCTAATGTATTTGACAGATGACAGACCAACTCTAACACCTAATACAATACTTCATTATGAAGAAGTCGAAAGAACACAACCATCTCATATCACTTCTAAAGCGAAATTCTGCGGCTCATGTGGAGTTGAATTGCCATCAGGGGCTGTTTTCTGCCCTAATTGTGGAGCCAAACGTAAATAACTAATCACAAGCACTCTTGAACACACTAATTAATTATAATAGTTAAAATAAATCTTATTTCATGTTACATACACTTTTAGTTTTAGCTATTGCGCCAGCTATTTTCTTTCTCTGGTTCTTCTATTCAAGAGACAAGTATGAAAAAGAACCTCTAAGGATGGTTCTTTTAACTTTTCTTCTAGGCATGTTTTCAATTATCCCGGCAATAATATTAGAAGAAATTGGATTTTATTTAATTCCTGAATCTGATTATGTCTTTGTTATTTTGATCCATTCATTCATGACTATTGGTCTTTCAGAGGAATTATGTAAATTCAGCGCAATGATACCTTCTTTCAGATCTATCGAGTTTAATGAAGTTATGGATGGAATAGTATATGGTGCCTCAGCAGCATTAGGCTTCGCAACAATAGAAAATATTTTTTATGTATTAGATGGTGGAGTTACTACAGGAATTTTAAGAGCAATATTTTCTATCCCCAGTCATGCATTAAATGGTGTTGTAATGGGTTATTTTATTGGATTAGCAAAATTTAATGAAGCCAAAAGATTGAAACTTATCGTTACTGGTTTAGGTTTATCTGCAATACTTCACGGCCTCTGGGATTTTTTCAGCATGACAGGATTAATGCTTGGAATATTGATTCTATACATTATTGGTTGGTCATTATTTTTCAGATATAGAAAGTTAGCATTAAAGAAATCTCTTTTTCGAAAAAGAAATTGTACTAAATGTGGTGCGACTTTGAATAAGGAATATAAGTACTGTATTAAATGCGATGAATTGATGAATCCTAATTATAAAGTATCAACTAACATTATTTAGATCATAAAAAGGAAATGCATTGGAATTATGAAAAATATTGTCAAAAAAATGATATCATCAGGATATCAAATTGAAGATAAAGCTTTCAATCTATTGAAGAGTATAGAAAATGAGAATGATCTTGAAACGATTATCGAAGAATTAATCAAAAAAGCCGATATTTTAGATCCAAGACCTATAATCATTAGTGAAGATTTTATAAAACAATCATTAAAGGATTTGGATCAACAGAAAGAAATAGCAGAGCAAATTGATCAGATCGGATTAAGATCTTCTATATCATTAGCAGAAGAAGAAGATTCTAATATAGAGATCATCGAAGATCCTACAAATAAAATAAGCTCCTTAGGCAGAGTTGAGGATTTTAAACATTATTTCAGAGATAGATTCGAAAAAATATCAAATATTTTACGTAAACATTTGGATGTAAGAAATGCTACAAGTATTGATAGAGCATTAGAGGCAACACCAAAAGAAAAGGTCAAAATAATTGGTATGGTTATGAACAAAAAAGAAGGTAATCGTTTTTTAATAATGGAAGTTGATGATTTAGAATCCTCTGCTGTAGTCTTGGTACCTAAAGATAGAGATCATAATCTTTTGGATATCGCTCAGGGAATTATGCAGGATCAAGTCCTTTGTATTGAAGCCATAAGAGGATCTGGAGAGTTGCTAATAGCCACTAATTTTATCTTTCCAGACGTACCAGAAAGAAAAACAAATAGAGCCAAAATTCCAATATATGCGGCTCTTATATCTGACATACATTTGGGCAGTAAAACATTTCTTGAGGATTCTTTTGAAAAATTCATTCTTTGGTTAAACGGAAAAGCAGGATCTCCAAATCAGATTGAGGTTGCAAAAAAAGTCAAATATTTATTGATAGCTGGAGATTTGGTGGATGGAATAGGAATCTATCCACGCCAAGAAGAAGAATTGGTTATTACAGATGTCTACAAACAGTACGAACTATTAGCCCAATATATTGAACGAATACCTGACCATATAGATGTAGTTATTGTGCCTGGCAATCATGATGCAGTAAGGCAAGCATTACCACAACCCGCCATTAGCAAAGATTATGCAAAGCCGATTTATGAAGTAAAGAATGTTATTTCGTTAGGCAATCCTTCTAAAATAAGATTACACGGAGTGTCTTTTTTGGTCTATCATGGAAGAAGTTTAGATGATGTATTGGCTACTTTGCCAAATTTAGATTTCCAAAAACCGGAAAAAGGGATGGAATATCTTTTAAGAAACAGACATCTTGCAATTGAGTATGGAAAAAGGACATCAATAGCGCCTTTGCAAGAAGATCTGTTAGTCATCGATGAGCCACCAGATGTGTTTCAAGCAGGCCATATACATGTTTTGAAACATGAAATATACAGAGGAACATTAATAGTCAATTGTGGAGCTTGGCAATCACAGACAAATTATCAGAAAAGAATGGGTTTAATGCCTACTCCTGGGATTTTACCATTAGTGAATCTTCAGACATTAAAAACAAGTTTAATAGACTTCAAAACATAAAGGTGCTTTTAATGCCTTTTTGGGAGGCATTTTGGGATGTATTGAAATAATCCTCCCACAACTTCATCCTCAGACAACACATTGAGTACAGTTCTAGGTGAAACGCCAAGACGGATTTTCTTTGTTCTGCCAAAGCGTCCAAAACTGACTACTCTAGCGTTTAGAATTCCAAGCAGATCTAGTTCATTTATAAGTCCACTTACCCTTCTCTGTGTTAAAGGTTCTAATTCTATAGATTTGCATAACTCTCTGTAGATTTCAAAAATATTCCCGGTTATCACACCTTCCTCAGGCATAAAGTTGTTTAGTAAAAAAGTAACAACTATGACTATTTTAGAATGCAAAGGTAAAGATGAAAGAGCTTCTGATACTCGATCATGTTCAATTTTTTTCTGAGCTAATCGTATATGATCTTCTTTAACCTTTTCAATTCCTTCCCGCTCGGCTAATTCTCCAGCAACTCTTAAAAGATCAAGGGCTCGTCTTGCATCTCCATGTTCTCCAGCTGCCAATGCTGCACACAATTTAAGTGATGAAAAGTCTATCACATCATTATGAAAGGCTTCTTTCACCCTAATCAATAAAATGTCATACAATTCATTAGCAAGGTAAGGTTTGAAAACAACTTCTTCTTCACTCAGACAACTAATAATGCGAGCGTCAAGGAATTCTTTAAAGTGGAGATCATTTGAAACGCAAATTAAACCAACCCAATTGCTATTAAGATTTTCATTTATTCTTGTTAATTCATATAAAAGATTATTATCTTCATCTTTTCTGACTAGGGCATCTATTTCATCCAGTACTACTAACAAAGAACATTTCTGTTGATTTAGAAATTTTAGGATTCGATTGAATAACTCACCAACAGCTAAACCTGTGAAAGGTACTTCAATTCCTAATGATCTGCAGATATCTGCAAGTACACGGTAATTTGTGCCGGTTAAACGACAATTAATATAAGATATCTTAAGATGCGGTTTTACTTCTCGTGCTTTATTCTCAAGAGCGCTTAATACAAATTTTGAAACAGCCGTTTTACCTGTCCCGGTTTTCCCATAAATAAAAACGTTTGAAATTTTTGAATGGTTTAGAGCTGGTGCCAATATTCCTGCTAATCTATTTATTTGCTCATCCCTATGAGGGAGAATATCTGGAATATAATCATGTCTCAGAACGTCTCGATTCAAAAAAATATTTGTGCCTACAAGTATTTTATTGAAGATGCTTTCTACTTGGTTTTCATACAAATGAATCGAGAGTCCCCCAGCTAATCTAGATAGGCAATAAAGAAACGTTATAAAAAAAATAAGGCTTCATGTACAAAAAAATCGACAAATAACTGAAAAGAAATAGAGAAGACATGAACTTGTAGATTGTTTGGTCATTTGTAAAAGCAACGTTATTTGCAATTCGCACCATTCTGTAAAGATCATCTAAAAAAATGAAAAATATTGAGCATGTTTTGTATTATTACTATAACTTCTTATCTATAGTAAAATTTAAGAGTGCGCCTAATTAAGTCAGCCTGTTTATATTTTAATTTCTAATTATGAAACATAAGTCCAGATGAAATTAAAGGGGATAAGATTTGAGAGTCTACTCATTTGAAGAGGGAGATGGAAAAAATAAGAGGTTATTGGGAGGAAAAGGCGCTAATCTTTGTGAAATGACCCAAATAGGTTTGCACGTTCCACCAGGATTTGTTATATCAACAGATGCCTGTTTAGAATATTATGATAATAAAAAGAGAATGCCAGATGGATTAATGGATGAAGTAAAAAAGCAAATAGAAGAATTAGAAAAGAAAACTATGAAAAAATTCGGTGATGTGGAGAACCCTCTTTTAATCTCTGTTAGATCCGGCGCCGCTCTTTCTATGCCAGGTATGATGGATACAGTCCTAAATCTTGGTTTAAACGATATTACTGTAAAAGGCTTAATGAACCAAACAAAGAATGTTCGATTTGCTTGGGATTCCTATAGACGTTTTGTTCAATTATTTTCTGAAATTGCTATGGGGGGAAGTGAAGAGAGTTTTAGCGATGCGCTTGAAGATTTCAAGGTAAAATTCGGAGCAAAGTTCGATACAGATTTAGATGCGACAGCCCTTAAAGAAATCACAGAGGAATTTAAGAAAATATGCGAAAAGGAAACGGGTAGGGAATTCCCGACAGATCCTTATGAACAACTTGAGACTGCGATTGGTGCGGTTTTTGCATCTTGGATGGGAAAAAGGGCAGTTGATTATAGAAAATTCAATAAAATCACTACAGATATGGCAAACGGAACTGCTGTAAATGTTCAGACAATGGTTTTTGGCAACATGGGTAATGATTCAGCTACAGGCGTAGCATTTACCCGAGATCCTGGAACAGGCGACAATATCTTCTACGGTGAATATTTAACTAATGCACAAGGTGAAGATGTAGTTGCAGGTATTCGAACTCCAAAACCTATTTTAGAAATGGACAAGGAATTTCCGGAAACATTCAAAGAACTTTGTGAAGTTAGAAAAACTTTGGAGGAGCATTACAAAGAGATACAGGATTTAGAGTTCACAATGGAACGTGGTAAACTTTGGATTTTACAAACACGAGATGGGAAAATGACAGCTGCTGCGAGATTAAAAACAAGTATAGATATGTTTCATGAGGGATTGATCACAAAGGAAGAGTCTTTGATCCGAATAGATCCTTCACAACTGGAACAATTAATGCATAAAAGGATTGATCCTAAAGCAGAAGTCAAGGCAATTACCAAAGGTCTTCCTGCATCTCCAGGTGCTGCCTCCGGTACTGTAGTGTTTTCAGCTGATGAAGCAGAACATATGGGTAAGGAAGGAAAAAAAGTCATCCTCGTTCGAGAGGAAACAAAACCGGATGATATTCATGGTTTCATTGCAGCCCAAGGCATCTTAACATCCAGAGGTGGAAGAACTTCACATGCAGCGGTTGTAGCCAGAGCGATGGGTAAACCTTGCGTTTCTGGATGTGAAGGAATAAAAATTGATGATCGTGCAGAGTTGTTTACAGTAGGTAATAAAGAAATCAAAGATGGTAATATGATTACAATCGATGGATCAAGTGGTGAAGTATTCATAGGAGAGATTCCATTAATAGAACCAGAAATAACTGAAGATTTTAAACAAATTCTAGGATGGGCTGATGATATTCGAAAATTAGGAGTTAGAACAAATGCTGATACGCCATCTGAAGCGAAAAGAGCGAGGGAGTTTGGTGCTGAAGGAATTGGGCTTTGTAGAACAGAAAGAATGTTCAATGCAGTAGATCGTCTACCAATTGTACATGAAATGATACTTGCAGAAAATGATGAAGAGCGACAGACAGCCATTAATAAATTAATGCCATTACAAAAGAATGATTTCATGGAAATCTTTGAAGCTATGAATGGTTTACCTGTAACAATTCGTTTACTTGATCCACCTTTACATGAATTCCTTCCATCAATAGAGCAATTGATGTTTGATATTAATGAATTAAAAGAACAGAATGGGGATGTTAATGAAAAAGAAAAAATCTTGAAAAAAGTCAAAGTTTTATTTGAAGTGAATCCCATGCTTGGCCATCGTGGGGTCAGATTAGGAATCACATACCCACAATTATATGATATGCAAGTCTGTGCAATTATTGAAGCAGCGTGTGAAATGAAAAAGAAGAATTTTGATGTTAAACCAGAGATAATGGTTCCTCAGGTAGGTATTGCAGGTGAATTGCAATTAATTAAGAAACATGTTGATGATATTGCAAACGAAGTTATGAATAGAATGAATATAAAAATTAATTATAAATTTGGTACTATGGTTGAAGTAGTTCGAGGTTGTTTAACTGCTGATAAGATAGCTGAAGTAGTGGAATTCTTTTCATTTGGGACTAATGATTTAACCCAAGGTACTTTTTCATTTTCACGTGAAGATGTTGAAAATAAATTCTTGCCTTATTATATATCACAAGGCGTTTTAAAGAACAATCCATTCGAAATTTTAGACCAAGAAGGCGTAGGTAAACTAATGGATTGGGCCGTAAGAGAGGGGCATAAAACACGTAAAGATTTGAAAGTGGGTATTTGTGGTGAACATGGTGGAGAACCAAGTTCAATAGAATTCTGTTATAGAATTGGTTTGGATTATGTTTCTTGTTCGGCTTTTCGAGTTCCTATAGCTAGATTAGCTGCTGCCCAAGCACAAATTAAAGAAAATAAATAGAGTTTTATAAAGTATCGGACCCCTTCACCCCTGAACTTCCAGTGGAGAGAATTACTCCGAGGTGAAAAATTATTTTATCTTTATTTATTAAATATACCCCGAAGGGTATAGTCTATTCTACTATTAAAAGAATTAATATCAATATAAATATACAAAAAACTCTAAAAAATTTATTATTCATATGTAAACGAAATTAGCATAGATATATTTCCAAAAGAAGTATAGGGGTCGGGGGATTTACATATATATGTTACTTATGTTTGATTTCTTGTGAACAAAATACAATTATCTCTAAAATTACGTCTAAATGGGAAGTTTTATATATTTTTTAATTCACAATTTGTGAATAGATTCATAACCCCTTTATTTCCATTGGAATATTGAATTTTCAACTAGAAAATAAGAAAATTCCTCTATTAAATGTGAATCATTTAATAAATAATTCACAAAAATATTAATTCACAAGTTAATGAAATTGATGATATATATAAATGATTAAATAATTTTGAAGTGATTGGACTTGCCTACAAGAAAGGTAAAGGTGGATTTCTTAGATGATCAAGGCACCAAACACTCTATAACGATTGAGGGATATATCACTAGGGAAAAAGTAGCAAAAGTATTGGACTATATAGAATTAATGGGGGCAGCTCCAAAAACCAGTAAACCTATGACTCAAATCCAATCACCAAGAAATATTTTTGAGAGAATTCAGAAAATAATATCTTCCTATTTCTCAGACAAAACTTTCGTATCAAAAGATATTCGAGAATATTATGGAGAGATATATGGTGAAAATCTAAGTCTTAGCACGACATCAACTTATCTTTCGAGACTTGTTGATAAAGGAATCTTAGTAAGATCTGGCTCATCTTTTGAATGGCAATATAATCTAAAGACTACTTTAGCCTAATTCCTGACCACTGACAGCGCGCACACCCACTTATCTGCCTTCTAGATCTAATTCCGAGAGATCTATTGAAGTAGATTTAAAATTGAAAATATGATAAAAAAAACTTGAAAATAATCATTCACTCGAAAATGTCATGTTTTTATCATTTATCTCGAACAAATCTTCAGTTATTTGTCTATATAATAAAAGAGAAAATTAAACATTGAATTTAGAATAAGCTCTATAAGTTTGTTTAAAATCACCCTTTATGTTTTTGAATATAATTAAAATACCAAAGTAAAAATAACATGCGAGTTTGGTGAAAATTTAAACAATATATTTTTAGAAAGGAGTTTAGATTCAAATAATTCAATGTGAATGATTTATGGTTGAAAAAACTGATTTGCGTTTATCAAAGAAAATTAGATTGAATAATTTTAACATGGTAATGGCCTTTAGTGGGTGGTCAGATGCTAAAAGAATAGCTACGTATGCAGCTGAGTATCTACGTGATAAATTAAGAGCAGAAAAAATTGGAGAGATAGATTCTAAAAATTATTATGATTTCGCAATTCAACGTCCTCTTGTAAATATTAAGAAGGGATTAATGAAAGAATATATGCCTCCATCAAATGAACTATACGCGGTGAAAGGAAAAGACACTGATCATGATTTACTTATACTAATTGGTGTAGAACCACACACAAGTTGGACTAAATATGTAGGATCGATATTTGATTCATTGGATTTAGAAGAGATAAACCGAATTTGTCTATTAGGAGGTTTAATCGATCGTATTCCGCACACAATTGATCCACTCATTTCTGGAGTAGCTAGCACCCCAGAGCTAGTAGGTGAAATGAGACTTGGTAATATCGAACCAGCAGATTATGATGGTCCAAGCAGCATTCATAGTTTGATTATGAATGAGAGTATAAAAAAGAAAATTCCTGCTATAAGTATCTGGGGACATGCACCAGAATATGTAACTGATATTGATCCAAATACTACCTATAGGCTTCTGGACAAGGCTAAGGTAATGATAGGTTTAGAAATTGATTTAGAAGAGCTTCACATGGAGGGAAATTTATTCAAAAAGAAGTTAGATTCCTTAATGAAGCAAGATCGTACTTTCGCAGAGCTTGTGCATAGACTTGAAATAGATTATAAGAATGCAAAAAGAACGCCAGATTACCTTACATAGAATAACGAAAAGGAACGTAAGAACTCATAGGTATGAAATAATGAAGAAGAAACTGAAAATCTGGAAATGTGAATGCGGGAATGAAGATCAGACTAGGATAATATTTGCTTCAGATGGTGAAGTAGTCTGTGGAAAATGCGGAACCGTTTTGGGTGAATTTCTCAAATCTGAAGAGAAGCAAGATCAAACTGAAGAGTGGGATGGGGAAGCTGATCTCTGTCGAAAGATTCTCGAAGATCGTGTAAGTAAAAGAGGATGGGAATTTTAATTTTTTTTTGAAAAGCGAGCGCTTAATATAATTATAGCGCACACTACTACTCTAGGCATTCTTAATCCTTATTATACAAACTTATTTATTTGACCTAATTTTCAAATTTAAATTAAATTTACTAATGGAGTTTATAGTTTGGTAAATTCTCATATATCTAATCAAACAGTAGCACAAGTAACCTTATTTGCTGGTGCAATCGGAATTCTTGCAGTCATTTTATCAGCTTGTTTAGAAGTAATAAATTCCATTCTTATTCTATTCGTAATCTTAGATCTAATTGCTTGGTTATTAATCCCGTTATATATCAAAAGAATAAAATGGAGTTATATAATTGGCGTCATTCTTGCTATAATTGGCATTATTGCTTTTTCAGTACTGCTCAGTTCATTTCACAAAATTCAGATTGTAATATGTGAATTCTTGCAGATTATTGTTATAGTGATTTTATTAGTACTATTGTATTTCAGCTATAGTTCCTTTAAGGAAATGCTATCTATTGATAAGCGTGTTCAAAAGCGTAATCAACCTAAATTTGAGGTATATAAAGACACTAGTGGGCAGTATCGCTTCAGGTTAAGAGCACCTAATAATGAAATTATAGCAGTTAGTGAGGCTTATACCAGTAAAGTCGCTTGTAGAAATGGAATAGAATCAGTAAAAAAGAATGCGTCAAAAGCTTTTGTCCAAGAAGAATGAGCTTTGATTTGTATAAAATTATTTAACAAAAGAAAATAAGCTAATGAAAAATTTTATAATATATCAAGATAATTCAATCAACTGTGGTATGATTGGACTTTACAGGTTTTATAATACAGTTAATAATCAGTACCATTATTCTGGCGCCTGTCTTATGGATTTCAGGTCGGTTATTAGTAGGTAAGGAAAAAGCCAAATTTACCGATGCTATCTGGATCGTGATCTTAGGCATTATATTGCATTTTATTATCGGAGAATTACCTTTGCCTAAAGTATCATGGCTTGCTACTATAATTGTAATAATAGTTTGGCTTCTATTGATTAAACACTTCTTTGACACTGGATGGATAAAGGCTATAATTATCGCAATTTTAGCTATAATAATCCTATTAATTATCATAGCCATTCTTGGTTTACTTGGTTTTGCAGTAGCCCGTTCGTTATTTGGCTTTGTGGTGCTGTTGGCTTTAACCTAAATAATCTCTACACCTTTTTTTTATTCGTTTGTTATTAGCGCGCGCGCTATTTATTCAATTCTTCACATTTTGCATTTTGCTTTGACTATACTTTTTTGAAACCCATTAGCGCGAGCGCTTAAATACTAGAATTTATAGTAATTGAAGTGATTGAAATGTGTGGCGCGTCAAAATGCAAATATCCAAAGAAGCTCAAAGGAAACCAAAAAGGATGCACTCCGGAACAAATTGTTGAATGCCATCCAGAATTAAAAGGGCACCCATGTACGGAAAAATGATTTTTTAAAATTAATGCATATTATTTGTTATACAACCTAAATTACATAAACGGCTCTCTACCACTAACTCTTCTAATCAGAAACAGAACAAACACCGAAATCAATAGAAGTATAAAAACAATAGCTACAGTCTTTTCAATATCAGCAGTAGATAAACTAAGGTATATAGCAATTGATAGTGTCTCTGTTTTCATTCTTGTTGCTCCAGCTAGAGTCACAGATGCTCCGAATTCTCCTACCGCTCTTGCCCATGATAGGATTATTGAAGCTATTAAACCATTTTTTGCCAATGGAAGCGTAACTCTAAAGAATGCTTGAAATTTATTACAACGAAGAGTTCTTGCTACTGCTTCGTATTTCGGATCAATATTATCGAATGTTGATTTCATCAGTCTAATTGATATAGCACTGATCACAGTGAATTGAGCTAAAATTATGCCCGGTTCACTAAATACAAATTTTATTGTTGCATCTTCAATAGACTTGCCTACAGGTGTACTAAAGAACATAAGTAAAGCCGCTCCAAGAGAAATCGGAGGTAGAACTATAGGGATATCAAGTAAAGTATCAATCCAATTTTTTCCTGTAAAATCCATCCTAGATAGCATATAAGCGGTAGGTACAGAAACCATCGTACAGAAAATTACCGCTATTGTTGCTGTTAGAAGAGTTAGCCTAATTGAAAATGATATCTCCTCAGATAATATAGTTGATACTAAAGTTTGAAAATCTGTGTACCAAGCCATAGAGATTAAGATTCCTAAGAAAAAAAGTACAAAGAATCCTGTAGAAATCGCTACAAAAAGAATGAAAAGCCGATCAGAGAAAGCTTTCATACTAAATTCACATTAATTTTCAATTCTAGGCAAATAAGTTCAATCTGTTTTAACTATCTCTGGTGTAGAAGCTAATGGAGCATATATTCTAGCTTCTTCAATTGTTGAAAGGTAACCATATTTTCTGAAGATTTGTTGTCCCCCCTCGGAGTGTAAGAAATTTAGGAATTTTTGCGCACTTTCTTTATCAGTTGAATACACTGATATTGCCCCAGGTATACAAGCAATTTTTGGTATTCTTTCAGGTTTTATTAGAACAACATCAGTTTTTTTTGGATTCCATTTAGCGAAAACATCCCAACCGATTATCGCATCAACCTGTTCGGCTGTTACTAATGCTGCAGTTCTAGAACAACTTTCAGCATGAACTACGATATTTGGCTCAACACTTTCATATAGTTCATTATATTTTAAAAGCTCAACTGCATATTCACCAACACAAACAGATATGGGATCTCCAATACCAACTTTAATTTCAGGTTTGGTTAAATCCTCTAGAGATTGTATGTTTTTTGGATTTCCTTCCTGCACTATTATTTGTGGTACTAAGAAAGCGAGCATCTCTATAGTATCAGGGTCTACTACTTCGTCTCTCATAGCCCTCAACATATAATCATGAGAACCAGGGATGTAAAGATCTCCGGTTTTTGATATCTTCATTTGTGATAGCATAGTTCCCGATCCGCTAAAGTGAAGTTCAACTTCAATACCATAATCCCTTTCAAACTCTAAAGCAGCCTCTTCCATTACTGGTTTACTTGCTGCACCACAAAACGTAACAATCTTCTTTTTATCATGAACAGGAGATGAATCAAAGAATTGGATATACGCAAGAATACTAATAATTAGTAAAAATATCATGAGAAAGATAATGTTCCTCTTTTCTTTACACATTTTCATTCACATGTTCTTGGCATAAGGGAAAAATAATAAATATTTGTTTACTTTAAAACTTTAGGTAAATGCAAAGGCTTACTCTACCATAGTCTTTGGAATCAATCAAAGCTTAAAGGAAAATCAAAATGTCTAAGATATCATTGAATGGGATAGGTAAATCCTTCGAGCAATTAGACGTCTTAGACAATTTAAACCTCGATATAATGGACAATGAACTGATGGTTGTACTAGGTTCAAGTGGATGCGGAAAAACAACTATGCTCAATATAATATCTGGCTTAATGAAGCAAGATAAAGGGGACCTTTATATAGATGGTAAATTAGTGAATGGTGCTCCACCAGAAAAAAGACCTGTAGGAATGGTCTTTCAAGATTATCTTTTATTTCCACATTTGAATGTATTTGAGAATATAGTATTCGGTCTTAAAACATCAAGATTTTCTAAAAATGAGATAAAACAAATTGTTAACGATACAATCGAATTCTTAAGAATAGGAAACCTCAAACGTCGTTATCCTCGCATGTTGAGTGGAGGAGAACAACAGCGAGTAGCCTTGGCAAGAGCTTTAACAATTGAACCTGAGATCTTACTATTGGACGAACCTTTAAGCAATCTTGATGCAAAGACCAGGGAAGGATTGAGAGTCGAGCTAAAAAGCATACAAAAGAAATTAGGTATTACAACAATTCAAGTTACACATGATCAAACTGAAGCCATAATTATGGCCGATAGAATTGGAATTCTCAATAACAAGAAAATTGAACAGATAGGAAGACCTGATGAAATATTTTTTAAGCCTAAAACGGAATTTGTTGCATCTTTTGTCGGTTCGGCAAATAATCATAAGGGTCATGTGACCCAAGTCGATAAAGAGCTAAAACAAATAAAAGTATCATTTAATGATTTAGAAATTATTGCCATTTGCAAAAATCGGTTCTCAGTAGGCGACAAAGTTCTGACATTTATTAGACCTGATGATATTTTCATAATGCTCAATAAGCATGCGATAAGCACGCAAAATGTATTCAAAGCAACAATAAAGGAAAAGATATTGTTGGGCGGCATCGTTAGATTAAAAACACTGGTAGAGGAAGAAGAGTTCACAGTTGAAGTCACTAGACAAATATCATCTGAATTGAAATTGAAAACCGGGAAAAAAGTCTATTTGGCATTCAAACCATCTTCTGTTCATCTGATCAAGAATGAATTTTGCATATGCTAGGGCACACAATAAGATATTTTCTGGAGCATATTGAATTGGATGGCATCACTTTATGATCTTAGTAGGTCTCAAACTCAAAATTGAAAATTTATGGGCTTGTAAACTAGGTGATAGATTCAAAGGAGCTGAGTTTCGTGTATTGGATATTCACCCTTCAAAGGAGTATAGTAGAGGTCTTTTAGCAGTAGATGGAGAAACAGAACTTAATCAAGTTAAAGATTTCCTCTCATCTTTAGATAACATTTCAAGAGTTGAGATTCTTGTTGACGAACCAGATGCAAAATTAATCTCTTTTTATTTTGAACACGGGCCGCTTGGTGAAATAATTTTGAAATCAGGGGTACATATTAGACCACCTTTAGAACTTAAGGATGGATATATCAAAGTGAATATTATAGGGACCGCCGCAAATGTAAATAAATTCTTTAGTGATTCAGAGAAATTGGATAATGTGTCAATGGAGATTACAAGAAAATCAGAACTAAGATTCCTAACTAAGTCAAAACTAACGAAGAGACAAGTTAGTATACTGAAAGAAGCAGTTAGATTAGGTTATTATGACCTTCCAAGAAGAATAAAAACATCAGAATTAGCGGAAAAACTAAACTTAGCCCCTTCTACACTAGCCGAGCACCTTAGGAAAACAGAAAACAGAATAATTAAGGATTACCTCTAAATACCGAATATGTTCGGCAGTAAATATTAGTGGTTTTCTGGGATAAGTATAGCAGAGTTAAAATGACAAAAAGAAAGATTGTAAAAATTGATGAAGAAAAATGTAATGGATGTGGGCTTTGTATACCCAACTGTGCTGAAGGCGTCTTAAAGATCATTGACGGAAAGGCTAAGTTGATATCTGATGAATTCTGTGATGGTCTTGGAGCTTGTTTAGGTAATTGTCCCCAAGATGCCATAGAAGTGATTGAAAGAGAAGCAGTCGCCTTTGATGAGGAGGCTGTTAAAAAACATCTGACCACTCAAGATGACAAAGCATCTCAAGTTTCGGTTCAAGAGAATCTGCTGTGTGGTTGTCCAGGAAGTGCAGTACAAGATCGGAGAGATGAAAAGAGCTCTCAAACGGCAGTTAAAGCAGGTAAATTACAATCAGAGTTAAGGCAATGGCCAATTCAGTTGCATTTAGTTCCTCCGACTGCGCCTTATTTAAAGAATGCAGACCTCTTAATCGCTGCAGATTGTGTTCCTTTCGCTTATGCTGATTTCCATCGAGATTTCCTCAAAGACAAGGTGTTAATAATTGGATGTCCAAAGTTAGATGATGCAGAATTCTATGTTGAAAAGCTAGCAAACATTCTAAAATCAAATGATATCAAGAGCGTGACTATTGTAAATATGGAAGTTCCTTGTTGCTTTGGATTACAGCGTATAACTGAAGATGCAATAAAAAAGTCTGGTAAGATAATTACACTAAGACAAACCATAATCACTACTAGAGGAGAAAAACAATAAGTTTTGATCAGAATATATAATGAAATATCAAATCAAATCTTCCATGTTTTATCAAATAAATTCCTGAAAATTTCATAACCTCTCTAATTTTTGCTCTATACCTATCTGAATAGCAATGAATCCTGCATTTTTTACAACTGGGTTTTGGATCTAAAGGACATAGGATTGTCCTCTTGGCTGAGTAATCGAGTAATTCGCTACATTCTTTACAAAGTTTAAGCGTTTTAATTTCCCTAAACTTTGTTAGGTTCCAATTTTTCTTTTCTTTGGGAAAATGTTTATTATCGCAATAAATCTTTACCAATTCAGCTAAAGTTTGAATATCACGATCTATTTTTTCACTATGTTTTTTTGATTTCAATTTACGTTCTTTAATAAATCAAAATATTATAAAACTATGAGCACGTTAAATCTCACATTACAGAAATATTCTATGCATTAAAAATCAGTTTGAAATGTTGTGAGTTTTTCAACTCCCTCCTCTGTTACTAGGTAAGTATCTTCAAATCTTATTCCAAGTTCCTTATTCAATATGGAACGTGTTGGAGCTTCGGCAAATGCAAATACAATCCCTGGTTTTATATCTATGTCAATAGGATACCAGAATGAAGGGGGATCGTTTGAAGAGATGCCGATCCCATGTATGCTGCATGTAAAATAAGGGATTGGTGGATAAATAAACCCTTTATTCGTAAGTTGATTTGAATAACTCAAATGAATTTTTGATACTTTTTCTCCAATTTTAATATTCTGAATCGCTTTATCTCTGGCTTCAAGCACTTGTTTAAGGTTATCAATTAATTTTTGGTTTGAATCGTTTACTATAAAAGTTGCTCCAAGATCACTACAATAGCCTTGAATTCTTGGGTGGACATCAACCAGCACAAAATCTCCTGGTTTAAGTTTTCGACTAGATGCTGGTGGATGGGCTGCTTGAGTTCTTTTTCCAGAGGAGATAAATGTAACAGTAGCAGATTCCTCTGCTCCATTTTTCCTAAGTTCATATTCTGCAATCGCTGCTAATTCATTCTCCCTTACTCCTTGTTCGATCGAAGTAGCAACTGAGCCCATTGTTTTCGATGCTATAATCGAAGCCTTCTTTATGAGTTGGATCTCTTCTTTACTCTTGATCAATCTTAGTTGTCCTGTGATATTCACCGCATTAATTATTTGGAAAGCATTCGGTAGATTTCCTCTAAAAGATTCATAAAAATCATGGCGTAAAAAAGGCTTCTCAATACCTATTGTGCCCTTTGTTAATCCATTTTTTGTAATAGCTTCAAGTATCGCCTCATAATGCGATTTAGATGAGTTAAATATTTTCACCTCGTCTGCATAAGCCTTTTCCTTTGCATCAATTAGATCCTGCTCAAGTATCAATAGAGTATTGCTGCCATCCTTATGAAGCACAAGAGTAGCACAATATCGATCCACACCAGTTAGATAGCAAAGACTTCTAGATTCGCTAGACCTAGATAGGACTATTGCATCTAAATTATTGGTTTTCATCAAGTCTGTTGCTCTTTTAATCCTTTCATTATAATTCAATCGAACACCTTCAAGCATTGGTTAACGAGTTTTAGTTAGATCTAGGTAAGCTAAAAGAGCTATTATGAAAAGTGCAAAAAAACCAGGAAGACCAAAAGGCACAGTCAACATCTCATCTAAAGCAGGTGCGATAAGTGCTCCAAGTCCGATGTATGCATTGATCGCTCCATGTCCAAGAGCTCCTGGAAAGACGCTTTTGGATTTTATTCTCAACCATCCTAGGAAGAAACCAACTAATATTGTCCAGATTGTAAAGGCTGTAACTCCAATCAAATTTGGGTGACTTGGATAATTGTAACCCATCAATATTACAGGGGCATGCCATAGGCCCCAGATAGTACCTGTAAGCAACAAACCTTTGAGAAGACTATATTTTTCGATTAGCTTCTGTTGTAGAAAACCTCGCCATCCATATTCCTCGCCTAAAGAAGGAATAAAATTGATGAAAGGCGCTAATGCTAGATTTATGATGATGAAGTAAATTGGGATAACGCGCGCGCTATACATGCTCAATGTAAAATCTATTTCTGTCGTTCCCAGAATTACAACAAATGTTAGACCTATAGCAATTACGGCTAAAGGGTAGATTAAACTATAAATGTAATACTTGAGCTTTCCTTTCGAAATACCATATTTCCTCAGACTTTCATGCTCAATAAATTTCACTACTATTACAGCTGAAATAAGTGGAATATACATTGCACCCATAAGAACGACAGTTGCAAAAGGTGCTTTCAGACCACCCGAAAGCCATAACCAGAATTCCAATAAATAAGTTATCGCAAAAACAATAGTGCAAAACACAATTACATGCTTTAGATCCTGCATATTCTTCTTGAATTCCTTTTATTTTTATACTTCAGAAGATATATCTTTCAACTCAGATTATCTATTATGCAGGGTGTATTAAAATGGATAAGCCGTATAAATTAACTTGGAATTATTCAAATCCTCGCGAATATCTTGACCTATATGAGAAATTCGAAATGCCTCCGCTTATCATATCTTGTGCGATAACTGGAGGATGGCAGGGAAAGGAAGTAAATTCGAATATGCCAGAGACTCCTGATGAACAAGCAAAGTCTACTTTAGAAGCATATGAGGCAGGCGCATCTGTTGTTCATGTTCATGCCAGAGATCCAAAAAAAGGCTATGCAGATGCTGTTGGAGACAAAGACATCTATTATGATATCAATAAGAGAATCAGAGAGGTCTGTCCGGATATTATTATAAACAATACAACGGGTGGAGGCCCAACAATGACTATCGAGGATAGACTCCAAGCTGTCTATGGAAAGCCTGAAATGTGCAGTCTAAATATGGGGACTCTTACAATGAGAGGAAAAGTTAAAGCTCGAAAACCTCCACTTTCAGGAAGAGATGAAGATCAAGTAATCGAAGCTGTATTTAAGAACACATATAGCGATACGGAAAGATTTGCAAAGGAAATGCTTGATAATAATGTTAAACCTGAGATGGAAACATTCGGAGATGGTAACTGGCACTTGATCGATAATTTGATACAAAAAGATCTGCTCAAGCCCCCTTACTGGGTTCAGTTAGTTCTTGGAATGCAGAGCGCAACTCCGCCAACTCCATGGAATATAATGAGTCAAGCCTCTCTCGCACCTCCTAATACAATGTTCAACATCCTTGGCATAGGAGTTCATCAGATCCCGATGACAACCTTTGCCTTGATTATGGGGATGCATATTAGGGTCGGAATGGAAGATAATGTCTACTATGCAAGAGGCGCTAAAGTAGAAAGCAATGCCCAACTGGTGTCTAGAGTAGCAAGAATGGCTAAAGAATGCAACCGTCCAGTTGCCACACCTGAAGAAGCAAGAGAAATGCTAGGTATATCTAAGACTCCAAGTAAATATTAAAAAACAAAACTTACCTTCTTTTTTTTGGTTTTTCAAGATTTTTTCTTATTTTTTTTAATTCTTCTAAAATATTCATGCTTACGTTTTTAGTAGCTATTTGCTCAGCTTCTGCCTCTACGGCCATAGGTCTAAATCTCTTAACTTTGGATAGAATGAAATCTTTAACCCCTTCAAAATTCTTTATGCCTAAAATTACAGCCTCAGCTATCCTAGCGCTTCCACTGCTTCCTCCTGAGGAAAAGCCAGCTGTTTGAATTGAGACCTTACCAAGCCCAAAAAATCTTGATAAAGGCCCTTGGATCACATCAATATTAGTAACCCTATTATAGGGTACTATGCTTTTCCGCTTCCACCAAACACCTTTTTGAATTATTACATCACTTTCGGTAAAAAGATATGATATCGAAGAATAAAACCTAGGAATCCAAAAAATTATGAATGCCATTATTGCTAATAATGGAAGAAAAAGAAAAGTAAAAGCTGCAATAGCCGCGATCGGCCTTAAATTTATGAATATTAAGACACTTACAGGAATTGCCCATGAAAGATATAAGATAGTTACACCTATTGCTAAATAGGCATAATAGAGCTCTTTAAGATCTGGATGCGGTTTGAAACTTTTGTTAACTTTTATAGAATCCTTCATCATAAAATACCCGCTTAAGATAATTCTACTCTTAAGAGAATAAATATCTTTTATACTAGTCTTTGGATAGAATGGAGGTATTTTGTTATTTTATCGCTAACACAATAATAAATTTAATTAAAAATATTAACGATGATATTTAATGGAAACATACCAAGCTATTATTCTTGGCATTTTACAGGGTATTTTCGAATGGTTACCCGTAAGTAGTGAAGGTATAATCTCACTTATTATGATAAACCTTTTTGGATTTAAATTACAGAAAGCAATATTTCTCGCAATTTGGCTTCATACAGGAACACTATTTGCAGCAATAATATACTTCAGGAATGAGGTTAAAGGAATTATCTCTAATATTATCGAATGCTTGACTCTTAAGAGATCAAAAATCAAAAATTTAACGAGCTTTCTTATTATTTCAACAATTCTCACTGGAGTAGTTGGCGTACCAATTTTAATCTTTGGTATCGTTAAAATTAATTTACCTGGGAATCTCGCAACGGTTCTTATCGGTTTGTTATTGATCATCACAGGCATCGCTAATCTATCTTTAAAAAAAATGAAATCATCAAAACAAATTAGAACAAATGATGCAATTCCCGTAGGTTTACTACAGGGATTTGCAGCACTGCCTGGTATAAGCAGATCGGGTATTACAGTAGCAACTCTTCTTTTCCTAGGTTATAGTGCAAAAAAGGCTATTGACTTAAGCTTTCTCATGAGCATACCCGTTGTTCTCATAGCAGGAATAGGTCTTGCCTTCTTTGATAAGATAGTTTTTGATTTTAATTCTATATTGGCCACAATTTTTTCTTTCATTGTAGGATTTATTACCATTAAATTCTTGATCAAAGCAGCAAAGAAGTTGAATTTTGGCTACTTTTGTATTTTTATTGGGATACTAAGTTGTTTAGCATTGTTTCTTTAGTTTATTATGCGATAGATCGCAAAGTAACGTGTTAAAAGCGTTAAAAAAGTATTAAGCCCGTTAAGATGTTAAATGATAATATCGAAAGCCAAGTTTTACGCTCAAGTTCAAATTTAGATGCTCGCACCAAGGTACCCACACACACACAAAAAAACGGTTAATTGTTAATACTGATGTAGCGATTGTTAATGCGATGTAAACCCCTAATAAAAATGGTAATGGTTAATGCGATGAAAAAATAGTAAGAAAAACTTAAAAAAAGAATGTTAGGATTTACGCTTCTTTCTTATAACGAGTATAGCAGAAACCACGCAAGCTAAACTCACCAAAGTTAAGTAAGGTAATAGAACTGCAAAATAATTTTTAGGCGCATAAAAACCACCAACCACTGAACTAGATGGTCTAATCCTCCCAGGATCCACTTCTGCTCTAATCAAATAGTCTAAACCAGTATCAGGACCTATTAAAGGCAATGTATTTCCAGCGTATGATCGTTGATCTATTGGAGGGGTCATATCAAACGCGATATGCGGTACACAGGTGGTTATAAAATATATCGCTACGTAAAAGTCTCCTGAGACCCAAATATCATAACTGGAAACATCTATGATGAGCCATGAATCATCAGAAGTTGGAGTGACCGACAAAGGGCCAAGGAGTATTGTGCTTCCATCACTATCAAAAATGTATGCATTAAAAGGACCAAAGGGGGTTAACGTTTCCTCATGTATGAAATATGAGATTTTGGTTATCTTGGCCTGCGGCCAGCCGTCTGGCAAGGAAAATCTTACAGCTTGATAGTATCCTGCTGAATGGCATGTGGAGAATTCCGGGTCATCATCATCATATATGAGCCAGGTTGCTGCAAATACATCAGGTACCATGGATAAAACCAATACAGCAACAAGCATTGTGAAAGCAACAACACTGCCCGGTCTCCTATTCAACGAACTTACACCTTTCAAGAAGTTAACAGCGAGCGCTAAAATTCTTTTCTTCAAATAAAAAATTATCACAAGATATTTAAAAATCTAAGCATAACCAAATCAAGGGAATAAATATAGCATTGTGGGGATTGTTGCTTTCTTAATTTTTGGTTCTTTTTATAGTAATTAGAACTGTAACCATCAATCCTAAAAGACCAACTAAAGCCAAGTAAGGCGATAAAATAGAAACTCTGCTTGAGGGATACATTATTCCTCCTACTGCTACTGAGGATGGAGGGATGGATGGAGGTGTTAGTGGATCAGGATCACTTGCTACTTGGTACTCGTTTTCCCAGCCTGATGGGACAACGGGCAAATCACCAAAAAGTTGCCAACCAAAACCGTCTACGCTCACCAAGATGGTAAATCCTACAAGCTGGCCAATTGAAAGGCTAAAATCATGCGGATCGTCTGCAGAGTCTAACGGGTGGGATAGCTCGAAGTGGTTTGCTGAACCCACTCTGCTTGCCGCTCCTGAACCGTCGGTTGTTCCTGTAGCTGTGGTGTCTGGCAGATGAACGCCTCCGTTCCAGAAATAATCAAAAAATTGTGAGACCCCGTTTGTCCACAGGTAATCATCACCTACTTCGAGGTTTGCCTCACCTCCGTTATCGTTGTCAAAGGTTACCATAAAACCATCATTGATACCTATCTCGTCGTCTCCGTTGATTATGAAACCTATATAGAGGTTTGTTGCATCGTTCATCATATATATTGTGCCCGAGTAAATGCCTGCGGAGAATATTAGAGTGCTTGCACCAAGGTACCCGACGACGACGAAAAAAATAATTATCACGAATGAAGATAATTATATTAGAAATGAAAAAAAATCTTATCCTAACTATATTTACTATATTTGTGATATTGGGATTCCAAATAACGCAAGTAGAAGCAACTGTTAGAGTATTGCCGCCACCATCAGTACTCCCAACTCCGAGAGGTGCGACCACGGCTATCTGGAATGGAAATAATGCTTACATCTTTGGAGGATTTGAAACTTGGTTTCTGGATGATATAGTTCAATTCAATCCAGCTACTGGTGCTGTTACTCTCTTATCATCTCCATCTGTACTGCCAACAGCAAGATACGGCATGTCAGCTATCTGGGATGGTAGTAATGTGTACATATTCGGAGGAGAAGATTCTAGTGGTTATTTAGATGAAATCATCACGTTCAATCCCACTACAGGTGCAATTTCTGTTTTATCATCTCCATCGATACTACCATCTGCAAGAGCGTTTACATCTGCTATCTGGGATGGTACTAATGCGTATATATTCGGAGGGATTGACTCCGGCTACTATCTTGATGAAATAGTCCAGTTCAATCCCACTACGGGCGCAGTAACAGTTTTGTTACCCCCATCTGTACTACCAACAGCAAGAGAAATGACAAAAGCCATTTGGGATGATAGCAACGCATATATTTTTGGCGGAAGGGACTCTAGCGACTTATTAGTAGATGATATCATCAAGTTCAATCCTGCCAGTGGTGCTGTTACACTTTTGTCACCTCCATCAACGTTACCATCCGCAAGATGGGTCATTTCGGCAATATGGGATGGTAATAATGCCTATATTTTTGGAGGAGATCTTTCTGTAATGTTTGATAGTCATTTGAATGAAATCGTACGATTCAATCCTGCTACTGGTAAAGTAATAGTCTTACCGGCTCCAGATATCCTTCCTACTGCAAGAGTATATACGTCAGCCATATGGGATGGTCGTCGTGCGTATATATTCGGTGGATATGATGGTGATAATCTAGATGATATTGTTCTATTTGATCCACCTGAACATTTAATTGGTAAGCGATCTTCTGTTGTCGGTGGCTTTTCGATACCTATAAATAAATTGGCAATACTGGCACCATACATTGCTTTATCAATATTTTTTGAAATTGTATTGGCTGTATGTATAATTAGATTAAAAAGAAGACCTTAGACTCTCCACCATAAATTCTAATTTATTAAAATTCCGTCGTCGCGCACCAAGGTACCCACACACACACAGAAATATTGCAAAATTTTAATTACAACAAATAAACTAAACTTCTGATAGTCATACTGAGGTGATTGATGCTGAAAAATGTCATTCTTGCAGGTGCTATTGCTGGGGCTATCATGGACATAGTTGCAGTTGTTTTAGTGTACATTTTCACAAGCATTGGAATTATCGAAC
>Ga0209427_10000774_pt1 | contig 35156 bp, 26 predicted proteins | sample DeeMarSWOR136_30_FD_187465 | JGI IMG/M metagenome (GOLD analysis project Ga0209427, IMG submission 187465) | Marine sediment microbial communities from White Oak River estuary, North Carolina - WOR-1-36_30 (SPAdes) (version 2) | ecosystem: Environmental > Aquatic > Marine > Intertidal zone >...
CCGATGTTTCTGATTCTTCTAATCTTCTTCATTCTTCCTCAAAACTCTCGTTCAAACAAAAAAACAACAACTCATCAGGTCACCGGATCCGCTAACGGCCGGGACAACTACACCGTCTCGCTATTTAGTGACCGCCTCATGATCCTTCATTGGAGTGGATGACAGGCAAGTGGAAGGTACTTACATCCCCTCAAAATGCGAGAATCCGGCTTTCTACCGAAATCCTTCTGCCGGAGCAAGGAAAAAATCTTCATTTTTCGAAAAAATGTTTTTCAGTTTGGCCGGACAGAATATTACGCTTACTCTCACGCGATTGTGCCTTTTCAATTAACCGGCGTCCATGCTCCGATGTCTGGACAGTATCAAGCGTCTGAGGATCGTAATCCAGGGAACTTCGGCGCTGATCATGCCCACAACGATAAGTGCCCCACCCAGGCATGCCATCAAGCCCAAGACTTCGCCGGCGATCAGATAGGCGAACAACGCCGCAAACACCGGCTCCATGGAAAAGACCAAGGCCGTGCGCGCTGTCGTCGTGAACCGCTGCATCGACGTCTGCATGAGAAATGTGTATACGGTGCCAAATAATGCCAGGTAGATCAACGTGAGCGAGGTCCGAGTGGTCAAACTTGGCACGCTCAGTCCGGTGAAGGGCAGGGCAAACACGGTCAAGACGGAGACGGCCGAAAGCTCCACGGCCGTCAAGAGATAGACGTTGCTCTGCCGGGCGAACTTTCCGGTGAAGATGACGTGAAAGGCCACCACGACGGCACAGATGAGCACCAGCAGGTCTCCTTTGTTCCAGGCGAAGGGATTGGCGCCGGTGAGCAACAGCAATCCGGCCGTTGCCAGAACAATGCCGATCAAAACATCCACGGCCGGCCTCAACCTGAAAAAGGCGTAGCCAAAAATTGGCACCAGGACGACCGACATGCCCGTGATGAACCCGGCGTTCGAGGCCGACGTGTGCTGGATACCCCACATCTGAAACAAGTAGGATAGATAGAGAAAGACTCCCAGAATGGCTCCGTGCAACAGAGTTTTCCTGTTGAGGCGCTTGATGAATCGTAGCGCATACAGGTCCAGGGCCAGAGCGGCCAGGGTGAGCCTTAGAAAAAGATACGTTGACAGGGGCACTTCGGCAAGGGTGAGCTTGGACAGAACAAACGTGGTGCCCCAAAAGACGGTGACCGAAAGCAATCCTAAGTCGGCTTGAGATTTCGAGATCAAACGAACTTTTGTCCTTTCCGGGCGAATCGCCGATCCAAAATAATACCAAGACGACGTCGCTCCAATCGGCCCTTGATAGAAACACGTGTGTGTTTGAAAGCCACCGTTGTCTCCCTATCATCTGTGCACAGTGTTCATTGCGGTCATAACGTAGTCGCCTTGAGCTGTTTTGTCAATCCCGCGCTCAGGGCGGTCATGTGACCGAGAATTCTCTTGCAATACGGGTCGGTTCGATTAGACTGTGGGCAAATCCATTGGCCTGGGTCTGATGGTTTGAACCTGGCGTGGTCGGGGCTGATGCCCTTGATCCGTGCCGTCTCTGGGGAATAGTGTAATGGTAGCACGACTGACTCTGGATCAGTTAGTCGGGGTTCGAATCCCTGTTCCCCAGTTTCAAATCAGGGTCTGTCGATAGTGGATGGCGAGCGGCGATCTGGACCACATATGATGTGCTATTTCTTTTGGGGAATTCGGAATGTCTCATCTCACATTCACGCTACAATGTTCTGCCAACACGCGGGCCGGACTAATCGTCTTTGCCCTTTGTTTCTTCAGCCTTGGTAACGTGGGAGTCGGCGAACCACAAAGCGGGGCACGACAAGGCTTGGCACGCAGATACAGAGGGGACCGAGGGATCGAGAATGATCCCAATGTGATCTTTGCAGAAAACTTCGAGGAAGGTTCGCTGGATGCGGTGAAATCACGCTGGGAAAGTGTGAAGGCGATCGAGATGATGTCGCTATCAAAGGATGTGCCCCAGGCCAGCGGGGGCAAATACTCACTCCTGATGACTCATATCGGAGGCCAGGGGACAGGGGGACATCTGTATCGGCGTCTGTTGCCGGGCTATGAGCAGCTTTACGTTCGCTTCTATGTGAAATTTGCCACGGACTGCCATCCCATCCACCATTTTGTCCATGTTGGCGGCTACCATCCTCCGACGCCGTGGCCACAGGGGGGCGCGGGGATCCGCCCTGCGGGTAATGAACGCTTTACCACAGGGGTCGAGCCATACGGCAGAAACTGGCGATGGGATTTTTACTCCTACTGGATGGGCATGCGGTCTTCGCCGGGCAAGAAGTCCTGGGGGCATGACTTCATCAACGACGAGGACCTGGAAGCGCGGCGAGGCCGATGGACGTGCGTCGAGCTGATGATGAAAATGAATGATCCCGTCACGGAGAAAAACGGCGAACAAGCACTGTGGATCGACGGCCATCTCTGGAAGAAAGACGGGCAGACAATCAGCTATCTGGGCAAAGGATTTCCCCGAGGCAAATGGGTGTGGGATAGCTTCATCCCGAATCCGGATGGCGTCCCTTTCGAGGGTTTCCAGTGGCGCTGCGATGAAGAGTTGAAGCTGAACTTCCTATGGATTCTCTTATATGTCACAAAGGCCCCGCTGGGCCGTGTCAGCAAGGTATGGTTCGATGATATCGTCGTGGCGACCCATTATGTTGGACCGAGAGTTCTCTTCGAGAACTGAGGAAGGGACGTGCAGTATCAGGCAGGTTCCTCGACCCGGTCTTTGCTCGCCCTGGTTCTGGCCGGCATACTCGGCGCAGGCTGTGTTTGCTCGGCTATCTGGCCTACGAGGTCAATCTGACTTGCTGAAATCCCCTTGTCGGCTTTGGCCTTGTCAACAATGGCATAACTCTCGACGATTGCCAATAGGCTTAATAGAAAACTGAGTGTGCTTTCCGCTCCCTGATTCGTATTGACGCCGTCGGGGGTAAGGCCGTCGTTGCACCCTTTTGTTCTAAAGTCATAGAGCGGTATGCGCAGGTCGTTCCGGCCAAGAAACCAGTCAAAGGCCTTTCTTTGCAGCATTAGGAACCGTTCATCTCGTGTGGCGTCATAGGCGGCCCTCAACATGAGAACCATGCTGGCGGCCTCTACGGGCTGCTGGTCGAAATTGGCCCTGGTGCCGCCCCGTTCACACCATCCTTTGCAGCCGACGAAGCTGAAATGGTCGCCGTTGAAGGTGTTCGCCAGAAGGAATTCACAGGTCTTTTCCCCCGCGCTGTGGTACTTCTTGTTGCCGAGCGTTCGTCCGGCAACGAACAGCGCATGAGGCAGAACCGGGTTGTCGTAGCTGAGCGTGTCCTCAAACCATTCCCAGTCCGGGTACCTATTCTCTTCGTACTGCACGACAAGACCGTCCGCGGCCAGCTCCAATTGGCGTTTGATGTCGCTGGCCCCGGGAAACTGTTCGAGATAATCGCTCATGCCGAGGATCGAATACGCCATCCCTCTCGGGAGCTGTCTCTGGACGTGTTCGACCGATCGGTCAAAGCACTCCTTGGCAATCGACAGATAGGCCGGTTCGGGCGGCTTCGCCATGACCGTTCCAAACGCCCACAACACCCGGCCGAACGCATCGTTTGCCGGTTCCTTCTCCCACCATGTTCTGTCGAAATCCATGAAGTTCCTGACGAGACCGTCGTCGGTCTGCGAATGCATGGTGAAAGATAAATATGTGTCGAGCAGCGCGAGCGCTTCCGGCTCCGGATACTGCGCGTAATACTTGGTCATCGCGATCACAGCCCGCGCGTTGTCGTCCGTGCAATAGCCATACGCGCGATTGGGTATCATGAACTTGGCGTGCTGGTACAATCCCGTGCTGTCGGTCAGCTTCCTCAGATGATCCAGCGACGGCTCAGGCACCTCGATGTTCGACATGGTCTCGGCCGCCGACAGCCTGGTCTTGGTGGCGATTCGCAGCGGCAGCCGCTTGGCACTGAACAGCTTCCAATAGGCGTGGCCGATTTTGGGCCAGGTCCTGGATCGGCCGTACTCGTACGCCTGTCTGCGCAGGGAGTAGAACAGCGAGTCGTTCCGGAGTATTTCTGTGATTGCCTGTGTTACCTGTTTCGAATCACCAAAATCCACCAGTTTGCCCCGGCCATCGGCCAGGAGCTCCTCCGCGGCCCAATAGGGCGTGGAGACGACCGCCTTGCCCGTGCCGACGGCAAACGACAGCGTGCCACTCGTCAACTGTTTGGCGCTTCTGTAGGGTGTGACGTAGATATCGGTCGCGCACAGGAAGTTGTGAAGCTCCTCATCATTGACAAACCTGTTGTGGAAGATGACGTGTTCCTGGAGGTTGAGGTCCTTGACTCTTTGCTGGAGGCTAAACCTGTAGGATTCACCCTCCTGTTTCAGGACGTTCGGATGCGTCATGCCGAGGACGATGTAGATCACAGACGGCTCGACCTCAACGATCGCCGGCATCGCCTTGAGCATCACCTCGATCCCCTTGTTCTTATTGAGCAGGCCGAACGTCAATATCGTCTTTCGGTCCTCCAGACCGAATTTGTGCTTGTAGTAATTGCTGTCAACGAAGGGTAAATCAGGTATGCCGTGTGCGATGAGTTTTATCCTTCTGGCCGGTATGCCGTAAATTTCATGGAGCATACCCACGCCGCGTTCATTCATCGTGACGACTCGGTAGGAGGCTTTGCAGACGTCCACCAACGACTTGTAGTAGGCGGGGTTCGGATCGTCGAGGAGCGTATGAAGTGTGGTGATGACAGGGGCCTTTAGTCTGTCGAGCAGCAAGCTCAGATAGGCGCCGGCGTCGCCGCCAAACAGGCCAAACTCGTGCTGGACCGAAACCACATCGACATGACTGAAATTGATATAATCGGCGGCGCAGATGTAATCGCTTTTGACATTCTGGCGAATCTCGAACTTGACTGGATCATTGTACTTGTGGTCTGCCGACCGCATGGCGACCACGAGCGGTTCGAATTCGCCCTTTGCGGCTGCCGCAGTACTCGTGATGAGGTCCGAGGTGAAAGTCGCAATTCCACATTTTCTGGGCGGAAAGGAGGAGATAAACACCACTTTTTTCGCGGTACTCTTTGCCATCCGCAATATCCCATTTCAAATAGCTACAACTAACGCAGTTTTATTTTAGTAGTCGACGGCCCGGTCGTCAAGTGAATTGGCGCCGGACCCGCCCCAAAATAAATTTCCCCCGTGCGGCTGTGGTGTTTCTGTGCTATTCCCACCAGAAAGGAGGAAGTTTAGCGGATGTTTTTGAATTTTTTTGCCTTTTTCCTGTTTTTCTTTTGCACCGGAGGAAGAGACAATCGTATAATAACCTACTATTGAAGTAGGAATAATGAAAGAATAGACCATGAAGCTTTCGACGCGAACAAGATATGCCGTACGGGCCATGATTGAACTGGCCCAGCACGAGGCAGAGAGGCCGTTACAACTCAAGATCATCGCTCAGAGACAGGAAATATCCGTCAAGTACCTGGAACAGTTGATGGCTGTTCTCAAAGCCGCCGGACTCGTCAATAGTATCAGGGGCTCGCGCGGGGGCTATGTGCTTGCCAGGGCCCCAAATCAGATTACGCTCAGCGATATTCTGCATTGCGTGGAAGGTCCCGTGGCGACTGTCGGTTGTGTTGAAGACGGCAATCGGTGCGCCCGGGCCGCCGAGTGTGCCGCCCGAGACGTCTGGACGAAGGTGGAACGAGCCATTGAGAACGTGCTTCAGTCCATCACACTTCAGGATGTCGCTGAGACGGCGCTGGGCAGAACGCGGTCGGACTACCAGATATAGACCAGTCGAGGACAAAGATCATGAGCGCGATATTCGAGGACATCACAGGCTCGGTCGGTTTCACGCCGCTGGTTCAGATCAACAAGCTTGGCTCGGGCAAAGCCACAATTCTGGCGAAGCTCGAATCGAAGAACCCGTGTGGAAGCGTGAAAGACCGGATTGCCCTGTCAATGATCTCGGCGGCGGAGAAACAGGGGGCGATAGAGCCGGACACCGTGATCGTCGAGCCGACCAGCGGCAACACAGGGATAGGTCTGGCGTTCATCTGCGCCGCGAGGGGATATCGCCTGGTGCTGACGATGCCCGAGTCGATGAGCGTAGAGCGGAGAAAGATATTGCAGCTCTTCGGGGCTGAGCTTGTCCTGACGCCGGCCGAACGGGGTATGTCCGGCGCCGTTGAGAGAGCCGAGCAGCTTGTCGCCGAGTACCCAGGGGCCTTTATGCCCCAACAATTCAAGAATCCAGCCAATCCGCAGATTCACCGTGAGACCACGGCCAGAGAGATTTGGATTGATAGCGATGGTCGGATTGACGTTCTGGTCGCCGGAGTCGGCACCGGCGGGACCATCACCGGTTGTGGCGAGGCCCTCAGGGAAAAGAATCACGATCTCAAAGTGGTGGCGGTCGAGCCGAAGGATTCCCCCGTGCTGTCCGGCGGCAAGCCCGGTCCGCACAAGATACAGGGTATCGGAGCGGGATTTGTGCCGGAGGTGCTGAACGTCGATATCATCGACGAGATCGTCCAGGTCTCGAGCGAGGACGCCTTTGAGACGGCCCGGCAGTTGGCCTCCAGGGAAGCGATTCTCTCCGGGATCAGCGGCGGCGCCAACGTGCGTGCGGCGATTGAGCTGTCGGGCCGACCCGAGAATGAAGGCAAAGTCATTGTGACCTTCATCTGTGACACCGGGGAGAGATATGTCTCGACCGAATTGTATCAATAGACACGGGGGGCACGCTATCTTCTAAGGGCGCACGGCAATGCAAGAGGCACATCTTACCGATAACAAGATCCGGCAACTCGTGGGTGAGATTGCGCGAACGTACGAGGGCGATACCGGCATAAATTTCATCGACGTCTCCAACCTGCCCGTTCGAGATAAGATTCTGGAGGTGCTCGACCTGCTGACCGAGATCCTCTTTCCCGGGTACACCGGCAAAAGAACGGTCACCCGGTCAAATGTCGAGTTCATCGTTATCGACATTCTCTATCACGTGTACACGGAGCTCTCGGAACAGATAGAAAGGGCTTACAAGTATCAGTGCAGAATGCAGAACTGTGACACCGGAGACTGCCGGAGAATGGCGGAGGATGCCGCCCTGCATCTGCTGATGCAACTGCCCAGAATAAGAGACTTGCTGAAGGGCGACGTGGGTGCGGCCTTTGATGGCGATCCTGCCGCGAAATCATACGAGGAAATTGTGATAAGCTATCCTTGCATCACGGCCATTGCGACGTATCGGATTGCGCACGAGCTGTATCTCAAGGCTGTGCCGTTGATTCCGCGGATCATGGGCGAATGCGCGCATTCCCGGACCGGTATTGACATACATCCGGGAGCCCGCATTGGCAGAAATTTCTTTATCGATCACGGCACGGGCGTCGTCATAGGTGAAACGACGGTCATTGGGAACAATGTGAAAATCTATCAGGGCACAACGCTCGGAGCGATGAGCTTTCCGAAGGACGAAAGGGGCCGAGTCATCAAGGGGCGGAAGAGACATCCGACGATAGAGGATGATGTGACCATTTATGCCGAGGCAACGATATTGGGGGACATCACGGTCGGCAGAGGCGCCACAATCGGCGGCAATGTCTGGGTCAAGCAGCCCGTACCCGCCGGATATACCGTGACCTCGGCCCATCCTGATTTGGTGTGCAGGACCCCCAGAACCGAAGGTGGAATGTACGAGATTTGAAATGGATGAGAAACTGTTAACAAGAATTGAACAACTCACAGAACAGCGAAAGGCGGTGATCCTGGCGCATAATTATCAGCCCGGCGAGATTCAAGACCTGGCTGATTTCACCGGCGATTCGTTAGGTTTGAGCATCAAGGCTTCGCAGACGGATGCCGAGACCATCGTGTTTTGCGGCGTGCTGTTTATGGCCGAGACCGCCGCCATTCTATCGCCGGAAAAGACCGTACTGCTGCCCGAAAAGACCGCCGGCTGTCCTATGGCGGATATGATCACCGCCGAACAGTTGCGTCAGTTGAAGCAAAAGTATCCGGATGCCCTGGTGGTCTGCTATGTCAACAGCTCTGCGGAGGTCAAGGCCGAGAGCGATTACTGCTGTACCAGCGCGAACGCGGTCGAAGTGGTGAATTCGTTGCCGGATGACAAGCGGATCATCTTTGTGCCGGACCAGCACCTCGGCCGGTTCGTCGCCGACAGGACCGGCCGGGATCTCATCCTATGGCCCGGCTACTGCACGACACACGTTGTTATCACAGAAGACGACATCAAAGCCGCCAAGGCAGAGCATCCGGACGCGATTGTCATGGCTCACCCGGAATGCAACGAGCCGGTCAAGGCGCTTTCGGACGAGCTGCTTAGTACCAGCCAGATGCTCAAGCTGGCCGCCAAAGGCACGGCAAACCAGTTCATCGTTGCGACGGAAACAGGAATCATCCACAGCTTGAAAAAGCAAAATCCGGACGTCGAATTCATTCCGGCCAGCAACAGGGCCATTTGTCCGAATATGAAGAAGATCACTTTGGATAAAGTCATCGCCTCGCTGGAAGAAATGCAGTACGAAATCAACGTGCCTGAAGCAATCAGCATCAGAGCGAAAAAGGCGCTGGACCGAATGGTGGAGATATTGCCCACATCATAAAGAGGATTCAAGAAGATGGCGGATGAGCCGAAGTATCATTTGGAGACGCTGGCCTTGCACGCCGGGCAAAAGCCGGATTCGGAGACACTCAGTCGGGTGGTGCCCGTGTATCAGACGACGAGCTTTTGTTTCAAGGACACCGACCATGCGGCGAATCTCTTTGCGCTGAGGGAATTCGGCAACATCTATACACGGCTGATGAATCCGACGACGGACGTTTTGGAGAAGCGACTGGCGGCGCTGGAAGGCGGGGTGGGTGGTTTGGCGCTGAGCTCGGGCCAGTCCGCAATATATGTGAGCATCTTCAACATTTGCGGAGCCGGGGGTCATATCGTCTCGTCGAATTCGCTCTACGGAGGGACCGTGACGCTCTTCAGCCACACCTTTGCCAAGCTCGGCATTGAGGTGACTTTCGTGGACCCGAAAGAGCCGGAGAATTTCGCCCAGGCGATAAAAGACAACACGAGGCTGATCTACATCGAAACCATCGGCAATCCCAAAAACGATATCTTGCAGTATGATAAGATAGCCGACATTGCTCACGAGCATGGGATGCCGGTGATTTGCGATAATACAGTTCCCACGCCGATCCTTCTGCGGCCCATCGAGTACGGCATCGATATCGTCGTGCATAGCTGTACAAAGTTCATCGGTGGGCACGGTACCAGCATCGGCGGGGCGATCGTCGATTCGGGCAAATTCGACTGGACGAACGGCCGGTACCCTGAACTGACCGAGCCGGACCCAAGCTACCACGGCGTGAAATACGTCGAGTCTTTCGGTCCATTGGCGTACATCATTAAAGCACGGACCCAGTTCCTGCGTGACATGGGAAGCTGTATGTCGCCCTTTAATGCGTTTCTGTTCCTCCAGGGGCTGGAGACGCTGCATCTGCGCATGCCCAGACACTCCGAGAATGCCCTAAAGCTGGCGCGGTGGCTCGAAGAGCAGACGCAGGTCACGTGGGTGAATTATCCCGGCCTCGAATCCCACCCGGACCATGCCCTGGCCAAGAAATATCTGCCCGACGGCCAGGGCGCCATCTTGGGCTTCGGCATCAAAGGCGGCAAAGAAGCAGGCGTTAAGTTCATCAACAGCGTCAAACTAGCCAGCCATCTGGCCAATATTGGCGACAGCAAGACATTGGTGATTCACCCGGCCAGCACGACCCATCAGCAGCTCAGCGAAGAAGAACAGCTTGCCGCCGGTGTGACAAATGATTATGTTCGTGTCTCGGTTGGCACGGAACACATCGATGACATAATCGCTGATTTCGACCAGGCACTCAAAACCAGTCAGCAATAAAATAATAAAAGGTAATAGATTCCTGCTTTCGCAGGAATGACGAAGGACGAGATACGAGACTATGTGGGAATATACAGACAGTGTGAGAGATCATTTCTTTAATCCGCGGAACGTCGGTGAAGTGGAAGATCCGGACGGCGTGGGGGAAGTCGGCTCTTTGGCCTGCGGCGATGCCCTGAAGCTGACGTTCAAACTCGATGAAAACGGCAAGATCAAGGACGCCAAGTTCAAGACCTTTGGCTGTGCCAGCGCCATTGCAACCTCATCGGTGCTGACCGAGATGATCAAGGGCCTGTCCCTGGAGGAGGCGATCAACGTCACCAACAAGGACATCGCCGACTATCTCGGCGGGCTGCCGGAGCAGAAAATGCACTGCTCCGTGATGGGTCGAGAAGCCCTTGAGGCGGCCATCGAGAATTACAAAGGCGGCGGTAAGAAGAAACACGAGCTTGAGGGCAAGATCGTTTGCACCTGCTTCGGTGTCACCGACAAAGAGATCGAGCGCGTCGTACGCGAAAACGACTTGACAACCGTCGAGGAGGTGACAAATTACTGCAAAGCCGGTGGCGGGTGCGGCGGATGCCAGGCTGAAATCGAAAAGATCATCCAGAAAACACAGGGAGACAAGGTAAAGGAAACTCCCGTATCCGCCCCTCGACGGGGGGGCAAATTGACCAACATCCAGAAGATGCAGCTCATCCAGCAGACGATTAACGAGCAGATTCGACCGGCCCTGCGGGCGCACGGCGGCAATATCGAACTGATCGACATCGAAGGCAATAAAGTCATCGTCGCCTTCAGAGGCATGTGCGCCCAGTGCAAGCTGGCCGAGTTCACGATGAAGGACGTGGTCGAGGCCAAACTGAAAGAGTATGTTTCCGAAGAGCTTTTCGTCGAAGAGGATACCGATTCGGCGGACCAGCCGCATAATCACAGAGGATAGTCATGGGAACCATATATTTCGACAACAACGCCACGACGAAGGTAGCCGAGCAGGTGCTTGAAGAGATGAAACCGCTATTCTGCGAGCTGTATGGCAATCCTTCGAGTATGCACACCTTTGGCGGACAGATCGGTCGTAAGATTCGTCGGGCGCGCGAACAAGTGGCCGGCCTGCTTGGCTGCGAGCCGAGCGAGATTGTGTTCACCAGCGGCGGCACCGAAAGTGATAATACGGCGATCAAAGGGGCGTTAGCCGCCCAGCCACAAAAACGCACGGTGATTACCACTCGCGTGGAACATCCAGCGGTGCTGACAGTCTGCAGAGACCTGGAGAGCCACGGCTATACCGTTGTGGAGCTTAGCGTGGACAAAGAAGGCCGGCTGGACCTGATGGAGTTGGAAGATCAGATCGACGATGACACGGCCCTGGTCACGATCATGTACGCCAACAACGAGACGGGTGTCGTCTTTCCGATCGATGAGATCGCGCGGTTAGTGGCCGACAGGAGAGCGATTCTCCACACGGACGCCGTGCAGGTGGTGGGCAAAATGCCGCTGAATCTCTCAGAGAGTAACGTTGATTTGCTCAGCCTTTCGGGCCATAAGCTGCACGGGCCGAAAGGCGTGGGCGTCCTATATGTTCGCAAAGGGACGCGGCTTTCGCCGTTCATGTTGGGCGGCCATCAGGAAGCAGGCCGAAGAGCCGGCACAGAAAATGTGCCGGGAATCGTCGGCACGGGAAAGGCGTGCGAGTTGGCCGCGGAGCACCTTGAGGCCGACAACAACAAAGTCAAATACCTGCGGGACAAGCTTGAGAACGCGATCCTCGAACGGTGTCCCGATTGCCGGCTCAACGGCGATCCGGAAAATCGCCTGCCTAACACAACCAACATCAGCTTCGAGTACATCGAGGGCGAGGCGATTCTACTGATGTTGGACAAATACGGCATTTGCGCCAGCAGTGGTTCCGCCTGCACGTCCGGCTCGCTGGAGCCCAGCCACGTCTTGCGCGCGATGGGCGTGCCCTTTACCGCCGCCCACGGCTCGATCCGTTTCAGCCTGAGCCGCTACAACACCGAGGAAGAGGTGGACTACACGATCGAAAAACTCCCCCCGATCATCCACCAGCTCCGTGAACTCTCTCCATTTGTCGTGAAATAGGCTTGCCCACTTACCTGTTTGTTCGGGAAATGCACTGCTAAGTGAAGTTTGAAATCTTATTTTTCTTCAAATTTCGCTATGCTGAAAGGCTATGAACATCCGTGGGCATTTTATTCAACACAAGTGTTTTCAACTCAGCCCTCCCCGCAGCCTCCCCTACAGCTCTCGGCGAGGTCAAAATCTAAAATGGGGTTTTACGTAGAGGGATCTTCTATGGACCCAAGTTCCTTGGCCGGCGTTTCCAATTCCTTATCGTCAAATCGGACGATATATACGTTTCCAGTGCCGTTGTTCTGCCTGGCCGTAGAACCGAGCGTATTTGCGCAAAGATAGACGTTTTTGGTATCATCCAGACAGATGCCCTCCGCTCTTTCACTGGCGCCTGTGCCTAACTGGTCTTTCCATAGTAATGCTCCCGTTTGGTTGTAGGCAGCTATGAACATGTCTTCCCCACCCTTATTCGGCTTGGCAAAAAATGCGTCAGTTTTACCCATATTTTCCCGGCCCAGCGAACTCGCGACATGTCCAAAGAGGTAGAAGCTCTCTCGATCATCCGCAGCCCAGCCATGCACCCACAAATGCACTCCGTTAGCTCCGAGCTGCTTGCTCCACACCTGCGCGCCGGCTTGGTTGTACTTTAAGAGATGTAGTGTTCTGGATTTGGATAGGTAGTCCCTGTCAATAACGAAAAAAATATCATCGTTGCTGTTCACCACCATCTGGCCGGCGTCCAGGCCGTCATCGGTGGGCGTTAAAAGCTGGTGTCCCTACCCTACCGTGGGAGCATTCCGGCCTAATGCCATACTCGATAGACAGAGAGAACATACAACTCACATACCCCTTGTATCTTCCGGCGTTATATTTGTTCTCCTGTTATTTAACAACCAGACAAGTAGAGCAGGGGCCGGACCCAATCAATGATTGTGTTCCTTTGAGTTGGCCGAGTCTTCCTTCTGCAATAATTCCCAGATTGTTTCTATATTCTCTATATGTTTTTCGCTGACATTCTCAGGCTGATAGAAATATCTTCGCATAGCGGCAGGTTCCTTGTCAAATGAGAACTTGGCCTTGGCTTGTTGCAGCGAGAGCCCATCTTGCTGTGCCTGGGTCAGGTTGTCCAGCAGTGTTTGAAGGTATGTGCGTGAATGTTGAAAACGCTGTCTCGACCTGTTTAACTCAGGTTCATGAATCCCGATCTTAACGTCGATGGGGAAGTTTTTGTCACAGAGTTTCTCATACACGGAAATGGTCTGGCGAATCCCCTCTAAAGTCTTTTTCTCAATAAGGTGCGGAATCCATCCCTCCTGGCCCATACCCATCCCCACCAACATGTTGTCTTCAACCACATACGCAAAAATGGAACTGTGGTTTACACCGTCGCCCCAGTAGAACAATTGTAGATGCGTATCGCCCAAATCCAGTTCCTGGCCTTCGCTATAGGCGATCGTGGGATTTCGAACCTCAAAGCCGTCCATGATTTCCTTTTGAATCTCATAGCAAAAGCGAAGTCTCCGGCGTAGCGTTTCTCTCTGTTCGGCAGTCAACTTTGCCCGGGCCAGGTTCTGTCGCAATGCCTTGATACCATAGGTTACCCCGGCGAAGTCACAATATCCCCTGCGTCCTTCCTTGCTTGACAGTTGGGCTTTGAGTCTATCCATCATCTTCGTCGTGTATCCGATGATTGGCGTATCCGGGAATGCGGCATTTCCTCCGGCGTGATGAAGATGCCCATGAGAATTGATCACATACGCCCAATCGTTGCGTCCCAACTTTTTTTCAGCGGCTTTTTTGATCGTTTCCATGACCGACGGTACAAACTCCGTCTCAATACACACCAGACCTTTCCGGGTCTCGATAACGGTCACATTGGTATGCGTGCCGAGATTTGTCATACTCAATGTAATAACACGATCTGTTACACGTCGAATGACAACGTCTTGGGCGTTGGCGGCAGGTACCCATAAGAAGACAAGCCCACAAAGCAGCAATGAATTACAGAAACGTCTCATGTCATCTCCTTTTCTTGAAGTTCTTCATGTGTTATCTTCATTATATACACACATCCCAATTTCCGGGGGGAGGATTTGCATTTTTTCTTAGAAAATCGAATGGAAAAGTCTTAATCTGGGATTTATGTAGGAATCGTATGCGTACGAGCGTGGATCAAATTGACTTAGCCGCGATTTCCCACTTAACGTCATAATCGGTACTCTACCGCAAGGCGTCCTGCGGACTGCACGCAACACAGTCAATAATACCACAATCAGGTCTTCGATTCCAACACGTCCGCTCACCACCTTGGCCCCGATCTTGATCAGTTTCTCACGCAGCGTTCTCAGCGACCCCCAATGTTGAATAGGTACATCGTCTATCCTACAGGTTTTGTTCAGGTAGAATTAACTTGGGTCTGATTGCCGATTTTTTTATAATTTAACCAGTAAGATTGGATTCCTACTTAGGAGCGTAAAGAAATGAATTACCTGATCGTCTTCGCATTGATCAGTTTCCTGATTCTTATTCATGAGCTGGGCCATCTCATCGCCGCAAAACTATCGGCGATTCCCATCGAACGATTTTCCGTCGGTTTCGGCCCAAAATTATGGGCTTGGGGAAAGGGGCAGACCGAGTATCGTTTGTCCGCCTTCCCCATCGGCGGGTATGTTTTGCCGAAGATCGAGAAGGAAGACGATTTCTTTCTGATCCCTTCCCGCCGGCGTATTGTTTTCGCCCTGGGCGGCCCGCTGGCCAATATCGCTTTAGCTTTGATCTGTTTAAGCTTTTTCAACGCAACAACGATGGGGTTCTCGCTCTATGGAATCCTGATCTATCCATTTGTGCAGATCAAAGAGATAAGCTCCCACGTTCTCTATGCATTACCGCAGATGTTCTCTCAACCTGAGCAATTGTCCGGCATCATTGGAATTGTCGCCGTAGGGGGGCGAGTTCTGACGGGTGACTTTTCGAAGATATTCGGCCTGGCCGCAATGCTCAATATCAATCTTGCTCTGCTCAATCTGTTGCCGGTGCTTCCTCTGGACGGCGGAAAAATTCTATTCTGCCTGTTGGAAAAGGTTCATCGTTCGCTGGCCAGGCTGCGTATACCTCTGACGGTCACGGGCTGGGTGTTGCTTTTGGGCTTAATACTCTCCATCACGGTCATTGACGTATACAAGCTCGTCCTCAGTACCCATGCGTAGTGCCCGCCCCATCATTCTATGGGCTAACATGACACTCTGTGGTTCCGTATAATGCCCCCTCGCGGCAAGCTCGACAGGGGCATCTCTCGATCTACCTTCTAAGGCGCGTAGGAGCTTGCTTAGCTTCCGCCAATGAGGTCTCCGATGCCCCCGAGGATGGAGCCTTCGCCCTTTCGGCTGCCGCCAGCCTTAGGGGCGTGGGCGAGGATGCGGTCGCACATCCGCGAGAACGGCAGACTCTGCAGATAGACCTTACCGGTTCCCTGCAGGGTGGCGAGGAACAATCCTTCACCGCCGAAGAACATGGATTTGAGATTGCCAGCTCGCTCGATCGCATAGTCGATACCCGACGTGAACGCGACGATACATCCGGTGTCCACGCGAATCGTCTCGCCGTTGAGGTCGATGGGAACGACGGTTCCGCCGGCGTGGACAAAGGCCATTCCGTCGCCTTCCAGTTTCTGGAGGATGAAGCCTTCTCCGCCGAAGAAGCCGGCCCCGAGCCGCTTTGTGAATGCGATGCTGACCTTGGTTCCTTTGGCGGCACAGAGGAAGGCGTCCTTCTGGCAGAGCAGCGTCCCTCCATGGTTGGCCATATCAATCGGGATAATCTGCCCCGGATATGGGGCGGCGAATGAGACCCGCCTCTTGCCCGAGCCAGCATTCGTGAAATGCGTCATGAAGATTGACTCCCCCGTGAGAACGCGCTTGCCGGCGCTGAGCAGCTTGCCCATGATCCCCTGGCCGGGAACCGAGCCATCGCCCATCTTGGCCTCGAAAGTGATCCCATCGTGCATATAGTTCATCGCACCGGCTTCGGCGACGACGGTTTCGCCTGGGTCCAGTTCGATCTCAACGATCTGCATGTCGTCTCCGAGAATCTCGTAGTCCACCTCATGGCACTGCATAGTCAGCCCTTTCCTTTCGTAAGATATCACTACTTCGCATCAAATCAGCTTTACAGCACGTTCAACATCTTATGTCAATTGCTCAGACAATCAAGCAACAATCCGCACAAACGCTGCAAGTCTCCTTGCTTCGGGGGCGATAATCTGGTATACTATCCCTCGACGTACGCCCGTCGGTAAAGGAGGTGGCAGTTGTGCGGACGTTCAATCTAACGATCTGCCTGATAATCTCGGCACTCCGGCTGGCGATGCCGTGCCCGGCTGCTCTCGCACAGGCTGCGTATGGCGACGATATTGCCGGCGAGCTGATCCAGGATACGACCTGGACCGGGACCTGTGTGCTCCAGGGTACTGTCGTCGTTCGGCCCGGCGTTGTCTTGAAGATCGAGCCGGGGACCATCGTCCTGATGAAGGATGGTGCCTCGCTCGCGGTCTATGGACAGCTCCTCGCCGACGGGGCTGAGAGTGAGCCGATTCGCTTCACGCACCATGATGACGGCGTGACGTGGAGGCAAATCGTGTTCGTTGAGGCGGACGATAGCCGGCTGGCGCATTGCATCATTGAGTACGCCGACAGCGAAGGCGCCCACCAGGATTACTACGAGGCCGGGCCGAGGACGTACCACGAGGCGGTGGCTGTTCTGGCGAGTCACGTCGATATGGAGAGCTGCATCTTTCAGAACCTGCCCGACGAAAGCGCAAATGCCGAAGGAGATGCCATCGCTATCATATCGGACGATCCGGACCACCCCGGAGACGCGACCGCGAACATTCGGGGTTGCCGATTTTCTTCTATTGGGCAGGGCGTGCACACCAGATATTCCTATGTCTTGGTTGAGGATTGCTTCTTCACGGGCAAGCGCGGGGACAACGACGATGTCGATTTGTGGGGAGAGAGCACGCCGCCGCCTTTGATACGGAATAATCTTTTCCTGAATCCCGAACATGATGACATGATCAATCCCACTCGGTGTTCGGCGGTCATTGTCGGCAACGTGATCGCCGGCAGCGACGATCACGGCGTCGTCCTTCGAGACAGGTGCTTTCCCGTCATGATAAACAACCTGATCTATGACTGCCGTAATGCTGGCGTCGCGGTGGAAAACTCGTGCGAGGCACTGCTCGTGAACAATACGATCGTCGACTGCGGCAGGGGGCTGCGGCTCTTCGACCTGGGCCGGTGGGGTCCTCCGTATCGTCTGACTCCGGGGGGCGGCACGGCGACGGTGGTCAACTGTGTGATTTGGGATTGCCCGCAGCCGATTACTCTGACCGACAGCTCGAATACGGATATCGAAGATCGCGGCTCTCATCTAACCGTCAGGTACTGCGATATTGAAGGTGGTCGGGACGGCGTCTCTATCTCCGGAGCGCACTCAACGCTGACGTGGCAGGAGGGCAATATGGATGCCGCTCCTCATTTTGCCGGGCCGGACGCGCGTGACTATCATGTGAGATCTGAAGCCGGCCGATGGGCTCCGAGGGCCCAGAGCTGGGTACGGGACCGCGTGACAAGCCCTTGCATCGATGCCGGGGATCCCAATGCCAACTGGACGGCGGAATTATGGCCGCACGGCAGGCGGACCAATCTGGGGGCTTTCGGCGGAACGCCACAGGCCAGCATGTCTCTGTCGATCGCCGGTAGCCCTGCCGACTTGAACAGCGATGACGCCGTGGACGCCGAGGATCTACGTATGCTCGGTGATCTGTGGTTGAAGGACGATGTCCTGCTTGCGGAGGACATCAACCGTGACGGTGTGGTCAATTTGCCCGATTTCGCGCTTTTCGCGGACGATTGGCGCTGGGAACGGTAGTCCGGGAAGGCCGGGCGAGTCAGTCGCACAGGGAGTGTTGCTGAATTCGTCGCAGGTGATCTGCTTGAGTCTGTTCTCAGTCCGGCTCGGTTCCCGCAGTTACCTTATCCGGCTTGGATTCCTTCTGGGACCGTCCGAGGGATTGTGGCGCGGCCACCTTGCGATAGCCCAATGCCTTGATCACCTCCAGGACTTCCGTCCAGGTCGGAAAGGGCCGCGAATTCGTCCGCTTATAGTTGTCGATGGCCATGAGGAACTCAAACTGCTCGTCGGACATCTGCCCTTCTTCGGCGGACTTCCGCTCTTCCGTCAATCGTCTGCCGGGTCCCCGTCGCCGGTCCAGCCCCAAACGCCTGTCGACAACGTTTTTTCTGCGGTCTTCGCTTATCGGACGCTCTGGAGAGTCTTCTTTGCCCATTCTAAAACTCGTCTTCCAAGAAGTCACCGTCAAAGTCGCTCTCGTCATCCTCCTCCATGGCAAAATCGTAGAAATCGTCGTACGCGTGCTGCGACTCGATTACCACGTGCGCCTCATCAAGGAACTCCTCGGAGACCATAACCGCGATTTCCGCAGAGCCAATCACCTCTTCACCCTGTTCCCGTATGATCGCAGGGATATCGCTGGCTTCCAGCAGACTCTTGTATTCTTTTGCCTGGTCCATATCCTCGGCAAAAGCCACCACGACATATCCTTCCAGCTTGGCCTGCGATTTCTGAGCTTTCTTAGAGCGCTTTACCATTTTATTCCTCCACAACTAAGTGTCTTTCCCAATGCCTTTTCAACACGTTCATCTCATCTGACCCGGCTTACCGCGCCGCGTCTTCGGAAGTCCTTCGTCCAAACACTTTCGTCAAATCGAGCCCCACAAATTATCAAAATCCGTGCCCCGGGCGGGAAAAACTCTGCGCGCCGCGTTCGGTTCTCGCAACCGGCTTTTCTACGTATCGACTCGATAACCACAAAAATTTAGCGCATTGGCGTATTTTTTTGTTGCAAATGCTGCTGCTTACATGTAATTAGAACGCTCGATGACGTGCCGAGCCCCAGGATTTGGTGCCGGCCTACTATGATTTAACCTTGTGAATATGGAGGTTCTCAGCATGGCAAAGAAAAAAGAGTCGTTGATTGTAGCCAGCAAGGTGAAGGCTTACATCAAGAGCAAGAAGATGATGACCTCATCCGACGCGTTGGAGGTCGTGAGCGATAATGTCTACAGCATGCTTGACGCCGCGATAGCCCGAACGAAGGCCAATCGTCGCAGCACAGTTAAGGCGCAAGATCTGTAGTCGTCGCCGGGAGTTTTCACGTTCTGAGGTCATGGCCGGAGGAGTGGACTGTGCACGGACATCCGTCGATTGCACATCTTATCGGTCGTATGATTATCTGAAGGAAGCCGTTCCGTTTTTTTTGACGACGGAACGGCTTCTTCCGTTTCAGCCCTCGACCTATAAAACGCCCCTATCAACGTCGAAATTCGCGGTTTTCGGCGGTTTTTTTTCAACTTATCCCCACCAAAATCCCGATTTACTAATAGGTGTTGGAGAAAATAGTGTGTGTCGGGCCAGCTCAAGTTAAGACGGGCTGATTTCCTGCCGATCAAGGTACTTACCGGCAGTATGCGACTTGGCTGGGCAACCAGAGAGGGCATCCAACCGAACTGCTTGTGTTATCTGGTGCTGGGAAGAAAGAAATCCAATGTAATCCATTACTAAACACGCAATTGGCAGGACTAAATCGGTGGCTAATCATATGAGAGTCTTCATGTTGGGCTGGGAGTTTCCCCCGTTTATCAGTGGCGGGTTGGGTACTGCCTGCTATGGTCTGACCCGAGCGATGGATCGGCTTGGCATGGAAGTCACATTTGTGCTGCCCAAGATGGTCGAGAGCAAATATGCGACCCACGTCAAATTACTCACCCCGGGTTCGCAGAGGTCCGCGACATCCTTCAGGTTCGGCGAGATGAAGAATGTGAAGTTTCGAACCATCAGCTCACCGCTGCAGCCCTACTCTACGCCTGAAGCGTACCAGCGGCGAATTGAAGAGACCTTGAGGAAGAAACATAGTCTGCATGGAGGTACGGTCAGTTGGGCCAGCCCGTTCGTGGTCGCGAGGGACTACAGTAGCGACATGTATACGGAAGTCCACCGTTACGCCGCGCTTGCCATGGAACTGGCCGAAAACGAGCCATTTGACATCGTTCACGCCCACGACTGGATGACCTACCCCGCGGGCATGGCCGTGGCCGCGGTCAGTGGACGGCCGCTGGTTGTGCACGTGCATTCGACAGAGTTCGATCGCAGCGGCGAACATGTGAACCAGATGATCTACGACATCGAGCGAGCCGGGATGGAACGCGCCGCTCGTGTCATTGCCGTCAGCCACTTCACCCGAAATGTCGTCATCGGTCGATACGGCATCAGCGGCGACAAGGTGGAAGTCGTCTATAATGGCGTGGAACGCGCCGGCGGCTGGACATCCGAGGACACGAGCATCAGCAAAGACGAAAAGATCGTCCTGTTCCTGGGGCGCATCACGATGCAGAAAGGCCCGGAGTACTTTCTCCACGCGGCCAAGAAGGTCCTGGAGGTCATGGACAACGTCAAGTTTGTCATGGCCGGCTCCGGGGACTTGATGCACCGATCCATTGAAATGGCGGCGGGCTTGGGCATCGGACACAAGGTGCTATTCACGGGCTTCCTGCGGGGTGAAGACGTGCAGAAGATCTACCAAATGGCGGACTTATATGTGATGCCTTCCGTGTCGGAGCCTTTTGGGATAGCGCCTCTGGAGGCGCTGGACAACGATGTGCCCGTCATCATCAGCAAGCAAAGCGGCGTCTCGGAAGTTCTCATGCACGCCCTGAAGGTTGACTTCTGGGACGTCAACGAGATGGCCAACAAGATCGTTGCGGTGCTGAAATACCCTCCACTGCAGATGACGCTGCGGAGCCACGGGAATTTTGAGGTCAGACGACTACGCTGGAAAGATACGGCTGCCAAGTGTGTGAAGATCTACGAGGAAATGCTGGTCCCAGTCTAAGGATCACGGAACGAATAACCCCGATACGATATCCGGTCCGAGGGGACTGCAATCGGGCGGATATGCAAGACGAGACGTGAGATTATGCCTTCGGTATGCTTCTATTTTCAAGTGCATCAGCCCGTGCGGTTGCGACACTACACAGTCTTTGACAAAGACGACCGGTATTTTGACGATCACAAAAATGGCGCGATATGCAGGAAGGTGGCAAACAAATGCTATCTGCCGGCTAACCGCCTGCTTCTGAATCTCGTCCGTCGGTTTCAAGGCAAGTTCCGGATCGCTTATAGCATCACCGGGGTCCTGCTGGAGCAGCTCGAGCGCTACGCGCCGGAAGTCATGAGCACATTCGACGCTCTGGCGGAAACGGGCTGTGTCGAGTTCCTGGCGGAAACGTATTATCATAGTCTGAGCTTCCTGTACTCACATGACGAATTCAAAGAGCAGATACACCAGCAAATGCGCACGATCGAACACTTCTTCGGTCAAAGACCCAGAGTGTTTAGAAATACAGAGCTGATCTACAACAACGATTTGGCGGCGCTGATCGAGTCCATGAACTGCTTCGATGCAATCATAACCGAAGGGGCAGACCACATCCTGGGCTATCGAAGCCCCAATTTCGTCTACCAGCCAAGAGGCTGTGACCGGTTGAAACTCCTGCTGAAGAACTATTCGCTTAGCGATGATATCGCCTTTCGATTCTCGAATCGCCACTGGCCACAGTGGCCCCTCACAGCCGAGAAATTCGCCCGGTGGGTCAGTAACGTCAATGGCAACGGCAATGTCGTCAACTTGTTCATGGACTACGAGACATTCGGTGAACACCAGTGGGAGGATACCGGCATATTTGATTTCATACGGCATCTGCCGCAGGAGATTCTGAGGCATCCCGATAACAACTTCAAGACGCCAGCCGAAGTGGTGCAGTGCTATGGCAGCGCCGGCACGGTGGACGTGCCGCACATCATAAGCTGGGCCGATACCGAAAGAGACCTCTCAGCCTGGCTGGGGAACGCCATGCAATCCAATGCGATTCATGAACTCTATCGCCTTGAGAAGACGATCAAGGAAACGAACGATGAGGACATCATCGGGGACTGGCGAAAGTTGCAGGCATCAGACCATTTCTACTATATGTGCACAAAATACTTTGCCGATGGCGACGTACACAAATACTTTAATCCTTATGACTCGCCGTATGATTCCTACATTAACTTTATGAATGTGCTGGATCATCTGCATCGTCGTTGTTCCAGACCGATGACTGGGGGCACATTGTGCACGGCGCCGGAACCCGACTCCCCTGAGTGCTTCTCCGGGGCGGCGTCAGAGAGTGAATACCCGCCCGAATTGCAGCCAGTGAATTAGATGTTCCTTTACGTTGAGTGGTCGAAGCAAGACTGGCTTGCACGCCCTGAGAACCTTCATAGTGGCGCAACATGATATGAGTGGCCTTCAACAGGGCCTGCATCTTGTCGTGATGACATCTTTTGGAGTAAGAGCGTGTTGACACTGCGAAAAGCCGACGACGCGGCGGGCATCTGTGTACCAACGGCCGAGCAGGACATCGAGACACTGCTGGCGAAAGAATGGCTGTTGACCAACGGACGCGGCGGCTACGCGTCGTCCACCGTTGCTGGCTGTAATACCCGCGCCTACCACGGGCTGCTCATCGGTTCGTTACGGCCCCCCGTCAACAGGGTCATGGCACTGGCCAATTGCCTCGAGATGGTCATATCCAAAGGGGAGGTCGTCAACCTGTCAACCTTCGAGTTCGGCAACAAGTTCTCGCCGGCCGGTTTTGGATTTCTGAAAGGATTCCGGCGGGATGTGGGGGCGCATTTCGACTATGCCCTTCGGGACGTTGAACTGACCCGGTCCGTGTATCTTCTGCGCGAGACGGATACGGTCGCCATCGTGTATGATTTCACCAAAGTGCAGGAACCGATGGAGTTTGTTTCCCGGCCTTTTGTCGGTCTAAGAAACTTCCATACGCTGCAAAAATCCTACGCGCCGCTGCGTTCGATCTGGCTTGGATCCGCCGAGCGCGGATTGGTGGTGCATCTTGACGCGCCAAACAGTTGCGGCTTGCTCTTGCGCTGCCCAGCGGCGCGCTTCGAGAAGGACCCGGAATGGTGGTTCAATTTTACGTATCGCGTTGAGAAAGAAAGAGGGCAGGGTTTCACCGAAGATCTGTGGACTCCCGGCTTCTTCAAGTGCCGAATAGACACGCCGACCAAGATCGTTCTCTGGGCAAGCCTGAGCGCGTCCGCGATAGGCAACGGGCCTGAGCGGCCGAGCGATACCGACGTTGATACGATTCGCCGGGACTTGCACGAGTACCGCAAAAGCCTAATACGCCAAGCACGACAGGCGCAGCCTTCAGATTGGCCGTCGAGAGACGAAAATCCCGGCACTGGGAATGCGACGTACTTCGACATGCTTTGCCTGGCCGCAGACCAGTTCGTCACCAAGCGCAAGACAAGCCACGGTTGCCGTACGACCATCCTGGCCGGCTATCCCTGGTTTGCCGACTGGGGCCGAGATGCCTTCATCTCGCTGCCCGGTTTGCTCCTCACGACCGGCAGGTTCGAGGAGGCCAAATCGGTTTTGACCACATTCGCCGCCGCGGCGGACGAAGGGATGATTCCCAACCGCTTTGATGACTACAGCGATACCGCTCACTTCAACAGTGTGGATGCTTCTCTTTGGTTCATCAACGCCGCTTTTCAATACCTGGCGGCCGCCGGCGACTCAGAAACCTTCGCGCGGGAGCTGATGCCGGCCGTTCGCCGGATCGTAGACTTCTACCACAAGGGCACGCGGTTCGGAATCCATGCGGACACCGACGGCCTGATCATGGCCGGGGACGCGCACACGCAGCTCACTTGGATGGACGCCAAGTGTGATGGGGTCGTGTTCACGCCGAGATACGGCAAGGCCGTCGAAGTTAATGCTTTGTGGTACAATGCTCTTCGCCTCTTGTCTGAGTTTTGCACGGACCGGAACGAAGGAGACGTCAAATACTACAAGTCCATGGCAGATAAGGTTCACGCCAGTTTCTGCGAACGCTTCTGGAACGAGCGCAAAGGTTACCTGAACGACTACATTCTTCCCGACGGGTCGGTTGATGACCGGCTTCGTCCCAATCAAATATTCGCGGTCAGCCTGAAGTTCTCAGCGTTGCCGATGGAGCAACAGAAGTCGGTGGTCGGCGCGGTGCAAGAAGAGCTATTGACTCCGTACGGCCTGCGGACACTTAGTCCATCAGCGCCCGGTTATAAAGGGCGCTACACCGGGCCGCTGCGACAACGTGACGAGGCATATCATCAGGGGACCACGTGGGCATATCTCATCGGGCCTTTTGTCGAGGCCTATCTAAAAGTCAATGGATTCAGCCTGGAGAGCAGGAAGCAGGCGGCAGAATTCATTCGGCCTCTGCTGAAGCATCTAACCGAGGAAGGCTGTCTCGGAAGTATCTCAGAGATATTCGACGGCGATGCCCCTCATAGGCCGAAGGGTTGCTTCGCTCAGGCCTGGAGCGTCGCCGAGCTGATCCGTGTGTTTCAGTTGGTGAGCAGCTAACAGCGAAGCAAAACTTCTGTTTGCGCGTAAGCTGATGCAGGGGGGGACTCGATGGAGATCGCTCGGATATATCCGCGAGTTGCCGGAGGGGCAGAGGTGGACCTTCAACTGAGAGACAATAACGGGTAGTGGCCAGATCGCCGGGTCGTTCCGCGTCGATTGACCCTGAAGTCAATCGACGCGGACCAAACCTGCAAAACCCCCAACAGACATTCGGTGAACACATGCGCACTTCGTCGCATCACGTCTTCCTTAGATCACTCCACGCTGTCTGCCTCGGAGGATGACGACGAGGACGCCGGCGGTTCGATTTGCATGATTTCTTCGGCTTCCACCAAGCCGGCCCGGGACAATTCATCTGTGAGTTGCTCGATGACTGCCGGCACCTCGCGACTCATGATCTCAGCGCTGCGCTGCACATCGTCGATCTGCGTTGCCAGTTCGTCCTGGCTTTGCTTCACGGCACTTATGGAATCATCCAATGCCCGCAGGCCCTCTCGCGTCTTTTCCTGGAATTCAAGCTGTCCTTGACTGCTTACATCCATCATGGCGACCAGTTCACGGATGTTGCCCTGAAGGATGTCCTGCAACTTCAGCAGATCGCTGCTGAGCGTGTTCATGTTGCTGGCCACCTGTTGAATGTCTTCCTGGAGACCTCCAATCGCGCTGTGCCACTCCTGCCGGTTCTGCTCGATGGCTGTCGAGGTGTCCGCCAGTTGTTGGCTGTTGCTTTCCACGGTCCGGCGTAGATTTGTCTGCTCGTCCATGACGGCCGTGATGCTGGCGTGCAGCTTCGCCGCCTGCTCATTCGTGACGGAAGCCACGTCAGAGGCCACGTCCGAAGCGACTTTCCGTGTATCATCTTGCACAGCATCAATCGCGGCCTGTAGGTTGCCCTGGTTCCGCTCAATGGCAGCCATCTTGGCAGTCACCTGCCGACTACTGTTCTGCATGTTCTGCACGGCCTCGTGCAACCTTACCTGCTCCTCGCGGACAGCAACGGCGTTGGCATCCACGCTCTTAATATCCTTCTGCAAAGCCTCAATCCCGGACTTCAGTTCCCGTTGGTTTTGCTCGATAACGGCCGCCATAGCAGTTATCTGCCGAGTATTGGCCTCAACCATCGCCTGCAACTGAACCTGCTTCTGCTCCACCCTCGCCGTTTGCTCGCCACACCCGGCCAAGCCGACTGCGACGGCGACGATTACCGCTACCAGGATGCTCCCGGCGATGTGTCCTCTTGGATCAAATATGCCTCTTTCTTCCATTTTCTGACTCCTTTCTTCGACAAACCACATCCTTCTTCTGATTAGACTGACTCTTCACGTATTAGTATCATCGGGAGGATCAGTGTTAAATCTTTAGTTTTTATAGGACGAGTCGAGAAAATCGCGGATACCGGCACCCTCCCTGAGCGAAGAAATCACAGGCATTCGTGGCAGAGGCCCGGATCGAACCGGGCCTGTACTCCGCGGGGCGAACTCCAACTTCCCAAGGTGATCGGCTCAGCGGCGACGACCCATGCCCCCGCCCATTTGGTCCATGTACATCTCGTCCATGTAGTACTCGTCGCCGTAGTATTCGTCCATCATGTCGCCGTACTCTCCCCTACGCTGCCTGCGTCCGGTGGTGCCAAAGGCTTGGAAAGGTTCTTGGGGTTCCCTCTGTAATCTTGCAATGTGGCTGTGCACGGCCGCCAATTCCAGCGGCCGATACGTCACGCCAACCGGCATGTGCTCAATATTGATCCCGTCGTAACTGTAGAGCATGTCATAATAGCGCCGGGTACGCAAGGGCGCCTTGGGCGACCAGTCGGTCACAGCGACGGCATCGACCATAACGGCTCCAGTCCTATAATCGATCAACTCCGGCAGATTGTCCTGTCCAGGTCTGCCAAGTCCGGTCCTACCGCCAAGTCCAGTCCTGCCGACGGGCGGCGCAGATCGCCCGGTTCGATCACCCGGGCGGCGTTGGCGGTCGGGTTCCTCGGGCTCGGGCTCAAGCGCATCCCCGATCACCTCTCCGTGCCGGACCAGGAAATCGTGGTTGTGCCAACGGCCCAGCGCAAGTCTCGAGACTTGAACCGTGACCGCCTTGTCCGTCTCCCGCATGCTGTTTGCAAAGAAATACAGTCTGCCCATAATCTGAACGGGCTCCGTCGTCTCAGAATAATCGCTCCAGAGAATAACGTCGTTCCTCTGCGATTTGCTCTTCTCACTGACCTTATCCGTCCCGGCAATCGGGTTGAAGACACCCAGCCGGATTCGATATCGATAGGCCTTCCTCGGCTCAACCGTGTCGTCGTGCGCCCAGAAGGTGAGCTTGTCCAGTTTCTCAAACTCCGTCAATCTGGTAAGCATCATCTCATCGTATTTGTCGTAGACTTCGTTGATCGGCGAGAACCTTCCGCTCCTTCCTCCCAGTCCCGGCCCCATGCCGTAGTCGTACAACATGTCGTCCATGGGGCCCGCCGAAGTTCTGCCTCGCGAACCGCGTGCGGTCGAGCGCCCCCTGCTGTCGGACAGCCCCGGCTGCGTTCTGCCGCTCGAACGACGACCCCGACTACGTCCTCTCGCCCGTGTGTCTCCATAATCCGCACCGCCCATACCGTAGAGATCGTCCCCCCCTACGCCTCCTCTTTGGCTCCCGCGCACTCTGCCGCTGCCCTGGGGCCGTCTGCCGCCGGTGCGTCCTACTCCTCCGGTCGTCCCCATCCCGCTATCTCTCTGGCGCTCCTCCCGCTGCTCCTCTCTCTCTTCGAGCTTCTGTTCCAGCGCCTCTCTCGCTTTCAGTCGCTTGTACTCTTTGTGCAACTCCGGAGGCAGCCATTCCTCGTCGGCGGAGGCGAACTGGTAGGGCTCCGGCTGCAGCAACCCGATTTGCACGAGAGGGTAATCATATTGAAGCAGCCGCACTTGCAGGCCCCCTGCGGGCAGGTCTTCGATGTTTTCCACGACCTGAAATAGTTTTTTGTATTCGTCGATTCTGGCTCGAGGCATCTCCTGCCATGCACCCCAGGTGCCGTCACCGTTCCGCTCTTGGCGCTGCAACTGCACGGCTGCGAAGACCGGTCGAGCGAGGCATGGATCAGCCCAGCGTTCTTCAACATAGTCGACAAAACTCTCTTTGAACCGATCGTACAGCCCGTCGATATCGAGTTTCGCCGACACCGTCACAAGATCAAGGTCGTTGGGCTCGTTCCCGGCTTTGTCGTAAGGATTCTCCTCGGTGACCTCCCCGATAGGCACATAGGCGACCGCTCTGATATGCTCGACGGACACGGCATTGACATCCCCGATTCGGGGCAGGGTGTAGACGCCGACGGCCTCTTCGGCCTCGGCTTCACGCGGGGCGACCGCCCACTGCTTGATCTCGATGTCCCTTATGGACGAATCGAGCAGGGCGAGGAATTCTCCAACCCTCGGCTCGTAGGGCGCCAACTCCTCCGGCGGGTCGCGCAGTGTCTGCTCCAAAACCTTGGCTTCCTTGAGAATCTCGCTATCGACAGCGCTCGGACTGAACTTGCTTTTGTTGTATTCGACCAGATTGGGACTGAATATGACGCGCGTAATCAGAAGCCAGACACATATGAGCCCCACGATAACCAAGATTATCTTCTCGACATGTTCTTCGAAAAAACTACCTATGCTGCTTAGTCTAATCATATCCGATATCCCGTTTCACCCGTTTCTCTGATAAGTCTCAGCTTTTCTCTTCTTCCTCTCCGGCGAGGGTCTTCTTGACCGGCTCCGGCAGAATAGCCTCGTAGCCTTTCTTGTTGAAGATATATTCGCAGACCAGATCCACTTCCACGACGTTGTCGTTCCCGTAGCGATGGTATCTGTGCGTCATGTCTCTCGGATTCAGAAAGCCGATCTTACTTTCCAGAACCGTTATCTGATTGTGCTTGTAGGTTTGGGGCGGTTCCTGTCCATCATACCCCGCGAATCTATGCTCCTTGGCGCTGCAGAGCCCGTTCATCAGGGGCAGCACGTCACTGGCGCTGACCACGAACGCCACATTGAAATGTATCACATGATTGTCAGCATCCTCGCCACTGGACCTGCCGGTGCAGGATTCCGTTAGCCCATCGTTGGCGGAAAGGACATACATGGGCTTGTCCGCGTCCTCCTTGCTGCTTTGTCCCTGCCCCCTCCTGCCCCGAAATCCGCGAAAGGCGCCGCCGCCCGCTCTCGGCCTCTTCAGACCCATCGTAAACGAAAGGCTCAGGAACCGTTTGACCGGCGCCGTCAGGACGTTGTCATGGCCGGCATTGATCGCGGTTATGGTATCGAAAATGTCCTCGATCACCCAGTAGGCCAACTGGTAGTACCAGCAGTCCTTGATGGCATCTTCTTTTCCTTCATACTTGTACTCGGCCCAGTAGTCGTAGCCGGCTATGTCGATCGGATTGACGTAAAATGGGACGGACTTCGCCCTCGCCTCACACACCTCATCGATGATCAGACGGTTAATACTGCCCATGCCCATGCCCATAGTTCCCTGGTAGAGGCCGCCGAGTCCTCTGCTGCCTGATAGGCTTCCCAGGGTGTCCATCATCGGGGAGCCTAATCCCCTCGTGCGCGAACGCGATGCCGAGGCATTCTCCAAACTCCGCTGCAATTCTGCTTCCGTCGGACAATCAAGGGCATTCGCACGGCGAATGCGTTCCTCGATACCGGTGCGAAATCGCTCGCCGAAGACCTGGAAAATCAAGGCCGAGAAATCAGCATTAGGATCACCGGGCTCGGGAAATATGTCATAGCTGAGCAACTCTCGCTGGGTGGTTGCCACGGCCAGACGCTCAATCTCGTTGGCGTCGTTGGCCCGGGCCGCCTGACGCGCCGCTTCCATCTGGTATTGCTCGTGCGGAACGGGGTCGCTTTTCAACCGGTCAATCCGTCTGGCCCCTTTACGGATACTCTCTTCCTGGGCCCGATTCCTGAGCCGCATGCTCATCAGTGTGGTCGGGATAAAAAGGAGCGCCGCAACCAGGACAATGATCAGCGGCACCAAGAGCGCCAGATTGTTCTTGAAGACACTGAGTTTCCCTAGGATATCTTTGAAATTCGGTAGATTCATTTTTCAGCTCACATATCATCGAGGCCAGTTGTCGTTGTTCGGGTGGTCGAGGGCGTACTCGTCGTCGTAGACGTCCTGCCGGTCGGTTGTCCATATCGGCTTCCGTATAGAGACATTACAGGGTCCTCGGGAGGTTCGGGCGCGCCCCTCCAGACAAATTTCACGTTCAGCACGAACCAATGGTCGTTGACTTTATCGAGCGGCTTTCCCTGGTAGTACCGCTGTTTTCCGTCCTCGTCCAGGACGGGAACCTTATTGATCGTCTCCCGCGTCATGGGATCGACCAAAGCCCATTCAACCTGACCACCATAACCATAGCCAAAGCCAGACCGAGCTGGTGCTGTCACGGTTGGCGTTTTGGGCGTTTGTTCCTCCCATACACCCACCCCCTCAGGCGGCGTCACATCCACATTGTCCAAGGCCACTTCCTTTATTTCCAGATTGAACTGCTCGTGATCCTCTTTCTTATACAGCTCAAAGGGACTGTTGCCATCTTCCACCAAGTCATCGAGGTGAGCCAATCGGGTGACGAATCCCCATTTATCTCGCTGCTCGCCGACCCCGTGAGGATCGATCAGTTCCCGCACTTCCGTGACTCTGTTGCCGTAAGGACTATACCCTATGATCGTCAACACAAATCCTTGCTTCTTTTCCTCGGTCGTTTGGGTGCCGAACAATCCCCCCGGAGCAAACCGTCCCATTTCCATCCCATACTCAGCCTCTATCATCATCGCGTACTCGTACTCGTCCATCATCCCGTCTTCAAGCCCGCCATCACGTCCGGGCGTCCCCCGGCTCCGCCTCCACGCATCGGCGCCCATAAACTGCCCTTTGTCCAGGTCGTTTGTAAAGAACATGGTCATATTCGTGACGAAGACCTGCTTTCGTTCCTTGCGAGGGATCTTCGTGATGTCCGCCACGCGGCCCTCGGCAAACGCCTTATAGAGACCGGCTTGTTCAGGGTTGGTCTTCTCATTGGGCAGGGCCGACATGATGGTCTCGTGCAGCAGCGGGATGATCTCACGATATTTGAACGGTTCAAATTCCTTTTCGATCGCGGCCTCGAACCCGGCGCCCTTCTGTTTTTCCTCGCTGTACTTGTCCTGGGCGTCCTGGACACGATCCAAGCTCGCGGCGATATTGTCGCGGATTGGAGCGTTCTTCTTGTGGTTCATACTATCCCAGCCGGTCCGCCCAAAACACATAATGGAGACCGCCAGCAGCATACACGCTGCCGCAATAAAGTATCGGCCCTTGCTCGCCCACGCCATGGATCTGGCAATATTGCGGGGCAGCAGATTGCTCTCGATCCTGGCCAGACCCAGCCCCTGCAACGCCAAGCCGTAAACGACGCCGAAGTCGCACACATTCTCGTGGAATTTCGCCGGCGAGACGCCCGGCCCCACGGCCAGTCTCTTGAACGCATCCGGCCTCTCCACGGGAATCTGGAGCGTCTGCTGCAAATACTTGAGCAGACCTCGGAGCTTCGTTCCGCCTCCCAAGGCGACGATCCTCACGATTTTCGTGTTTGGATTAGAGCTATTGTAGAAACCCAGCGACCGCTGCACTTCAGAAGCCAGATCGGTAAAGACCGGCCTCATCGCCTGGAATATCTGCCGGGCATATTTGCTTACCGGCGCCGTGCGTTTGAGTTTCTCGGCCTTCTCAAAATTGAGCCTGAAGGCGTCCGCGATGGCCTTCGTGAAAGCATTACCGCCGATCAGAATACAGCGTTGCCACACTGCTGATTTCGTGCAGACGACCAGGTCGGTGTTCTCGGCCCCTATGTTCAGAACCACCGTGGCCTGAGTATCGGAAGTCACCAGGTCGGGACGGTCGTGCAGCAAGTAGTTGTATAAGGCCATCGGAGCCATCTGTACGTAGCTTGCCTGCACGTCCTCCCGGCTAAAATGCTCCAAGGCGGAGTCAACGACTTCGTTCTTGATGGCGAAGATGCCGACTTTGATTTCGGGGCTGTCCGGCTCCGTCATCAACTGCCAGTCCCACTGCACATCGTTAATGCCGAAGGGAATCTGCTGCACCGCCTCGAACTTGACCATTTCGGGAATGCGTTTCGCTTCAACGGGGGGCAGATTCACGAACCGCGCAAAGCTGTTCTGACTCGGAACGGAAATAGCGATCTCGTCCATGCTCAAGTCGTACTTGTTGACAAATTTGCGCAGCGTCAAGGCAACAAGCTCTTCTCTCTCGGCATCGGTCACGTCGCCTCCGGTGAGAATCTTGCCGTGACGGATATTGTCGAAGCCCACGACTTCCACAACGCCGCGCTCCGTACTCAGTGACAACGCCTTCAGGGAATTGTTGCCGATGTCAATCGCCCAAACGGTACCGGTTTCCGCCGCCATAATGTGCCTCTCGCGTAGTTTTCAATTAGCCTTGTCAATCCATTTTAACAACTATAGATTATACCATGTTATGAGGACTTTTTCCATATATACTCTTGGGTGCAAAGTCAATCAATACGAAGGCCAGCAAATTCGCGAGTTTCTCGAACGGCTCGGATTGCACGCGGCCGAGCCGCCTTTGAAGCCTGACCTGGTCGTCGTCAATACATGCTGTGTTACGCACACAGCATCAGCCAAGAGCCGGCAGTACATCCGACGGGCTCAAAAGCAGAGTCCTGAAGCCCTTATCGTCGTCTGCGGATGCCTGCCCACTGTCCACATCGGTGAATTGAGGATTCCGGCCCAAAATGTACAGGTGGTCAGAGATCGAAGCGGTCTTGCGGTTAGGCTCAGCCATCTGGTCTGCGACAAAGCCGCCGCGCCGGTCTCCCGAAACACTCAATCCTGCCCGAACATCCCTATTAAAGCAAAAAACGGCTTCAAAATCAAGCATAAAAACGAGTTAGATGATAACGTTACTGAATTGCCGCCCCTAACCTCGTTCAAAGGGCAAACCAGAGCCTTTCTCAAGATTCAAGATGGCTGCGATGGATACTGCAGCTATTGTATTGTACCCAGAACGAGGCCTTTTGTTCACAGTAAGCCCACCGACGCCGTCCTGCGGGAGGCCCAAACCCTTGTGGAATCCGGGCATAAGGAAATCGTGATAACGGGGGTTTTTCTCGGAGCTTACGGCCAGGAGAGCGTTAGACGAAGGAACTGGCCCGATCAGCGAAACGACGGGCTGGCCGACCTGCTCGATAAGGTCGCGCAGATCCCCGACCTCGCACGGATACGACTGAGCTCGCTGGAACCTGGCGACGTTACCCCGCGACTGCTGGAGGCGCTCTGCGCCAACCGTAACATCATGCCTCATCTGCATTTGTCGCTGCAATCAGGTTCAGACGCGGTGCTGAAGAAGATGGGCCGACAGTATGGAATCGATGAATTCAGACAGAAGGTTGAGCTCATCAAATCCAGGCTCGACAGGCCCGCCATAACGACCGATATTATCGTCGGTTTTCCAGGCGAGACGGACGCCGATTTCGAGCGGACGGTGGCTTTGGCCGGCGATGTGGGTTTTGCGAGAATGCACGTGTTCACCTTCTCTCCGCGCCCTGGCACTCCCGCCGCAAGAAGCAGCAATATGGTGGACAGCAAGATCATAAGAGCGCGCGCGCACCTGCTGCATGACCTGGGTGCCGAGCTGGGAAGGGAATATCGCCGGCAATTCCTTGGTGAAACCGCCGAGATTCTGATCGAGAATGACAATGGCCGGGTTTGCGGGTGGAGCGAGCGGTATTTCAGAGTCAACATCGAAAAATCTGCCAAAAAGCCCAGAAAAAACGATCTCGTAAGGGCGAGACTGATTGACAACTGCGAGAGCGGGATGATCGGCGCGAGTGAAGTGTGAGAACCCACGCCACAGCTTTTTCTTGACGAGTGTACGCTCGATCTGGTATAAGTAGTATGATCGACATCTGCGGATTCTGGGTTTTCGAGCGTATGGAGAGTCCGGAAGCAATTCTGGATTTGTGGCTTTGGGCTTGTCGGTCATGTGAGGCTATCGGAGAAAGGAGCCGGAATCATGTCATTATGCATTATGTCTGACAAAGCAGACTGTTTTGCGGTGGATGTGAAACGCATTATTAATCATTCTCTTTGAAGGAGGACGGCCATGTGTAAAAGATTTATTTACCTAACCTCTTTTATGGTAATGCTGGTGGGTGTGACCGGCGTGACGAATGGTGGGAGTCTATGGGGATACTACCCCATCAACGAAAACGACTTCGATGACTATTCCGGCAACAACCACGACGGCACACCGGTCGATGGCGCCGCGACGGTGTCAGATGCGCAGCGGGGCTGGGTGGCGACATTTAACGATGTGCCCAGCAAGCCGAGCCGTGTCAACTGCGGGACAGATGATCCGTCAGCCGATGGTACGCTGTCTGTTTCGGCTTGGGTAAAATGGGAGGGATTGAACGGCAACTGGCAGGGAATGGCCGGCAAGAGCTTCCAATATGGACAGAGAAGGTGGATCTTCCAGCTTCGTGACTCTGATGGTTTTATTCAATGGGGAGGTTCCGACGCGGATGGCCTGGATGTATGGAGCGATGTCGCTCCGGCAATAGGCGACTGGCAACACGTGGCCGGGACGTCCGATGGAAGCTACGCAAAGGTCTTTATCAATGGGCAGCTCGTTGGTGAAGGGCCAAGTGGATTCACCCCCGATTCTGCCGTGGATGCCAACGTCACGCTCGGTTTCGGGGAAGATCGCGACGACTACGATGAGTCGTTCAACGGCGCCATGGACGAAATTTATATTTACAGCCGGGCGCTGTCGGATAATCAGATTCTGGATTTGTCTTTCGGTATCGCTCCCTCATTCAATAAGGCCGATAGTCCTGATCCTGCGAACGGCGCTTTTCACAATGACACATGGGCGAGCCTTTCATGGACTCCTGGGGAAACCGCGGTCTCGCACGATGTCTATTTTGGCGAGAATCTTGACGATGTGAAGAACGGCACGGGCGATACGTTCCGGGGCAATCAGGGCATGGCGTTTTCTGTCGTTGGCTTTCCCGGATATCCCTATCCGGAGGGTCTGGTGCCGGGGACAACCTACTATTGGCGGGTGGATGAGATTGAGGCCGATGGTGTGACGAAACACGAGGGGAATGTCTGGAGCTTTTCGATTCCCGGCAAGTCAGCTTGCAATCCCGATCCGGCCGACGGCGCCGGATTTGTGGGCCCGGATGTGACGCTTCAATGGACCCAAGGTTTCGGGGCAAAGATGCACGAGGTGTATCTCGGCGACAACTTCGCTGATGTCCAGGCCGGTGCGCCCGACACATACAAAGGCGCTTCCGGCGTCGCCACTTTCAACGCGGGCACGCTCGAACTGGAGAAGGTCTATTACTGGCGAGTGGACGAATTTGACGGTGTCGAGACGTATCAAGGTGATGTCTGGAGCTTCACGACGCCGGGCGCCGTAGGCAATCCCCAGCCGGCCAACGGAGCAACGGATGTGCGGATGAACGCGATTCTGACCTGGACGCCGGCAGA
>Ga0209427_10000775_pt1 | contig 35119 bp, 24 predicted proteins | sample DeeMarSWOR136_30_FD_187465 | JGI IMG/M metagenome (GOLD analysis project Ga0209427, IMG submission 187465) | Marine sediment microbial communities from White Oak River estuary, North Carolina - WOR-1-36_30 (SPAdes) (version 2) | ecosystem: Environmental > Aquatic > Marine > Intertidal zone >...
TCGCCAGGCTTGAGAAGTGCGGTTTCCCAGAATGATGGGGCGCTCCAGTCCGAAGCCTGTCCAGATCCGTCCCAGATGCGGACCTTCCAGAAACACTTCTGCCCTGAATCCAGTGGGCTTCCGGCATAAGGAATGTTGAGGGTTTCGTTCGATTCCACCCTGCCGCTATCCCACTGGCTGCCCAGCTCTTCAGCCAGAAGTTTTTCACTCTCCGCAACAAGGATTCGGTAGGCGCTTTGTGTGCAATTACGGGCATCAGATTGAAGGGTCCAGCTCAACTGAGGTATGGCTGTGCCGATTCCTAGAGGATTCACCCTGTATTGCGTTCGGAGATCTGTCACACGAAGCCCTCCGCTTTGGCTGCAGCCTACGAACACTGTTGCTGTCAATACAATCACGCCGAAATGAAGTGCATTCCTTATTCTCTTCCTTTGTGACGGAGATGTGCTGCTTTTGCCTGCCTGATTCATTTTTCTTTTCCTTGATGGCGGGCTGAATCCGCCAACTCCCGGCACCTTTGGCGCAGATTCTGCAATCGCAAGGATTGTCCCGGATCAGAGGCGAGGTTCTGGCTTTCATTGGGATCGTCAGTGAGGTTGTAAACCTCCTCGTACTCGGGGTGCTTTATGTAACGAATGTATTTCCACCCATCTGTGCGGATACCCTCCGTTTGGGGGATCTGGGGATGGTCCCAGAGATGCTCACAAAAGACCTCAGTTCGGAAGGGCTGGTTCCTGTCTCTCATCAGGGGCGCGAGACTACGCCCCTGCATTTTTTTTGGAACAGGAAGACTGGCCAGGTCCAAAAGACTAGGAGCCAGGTCCAGGTTGAGCGCTGGCTTAGTAATGATGCGTCCCACAAACTCTTGCGGAATCCTTGGATCATAGATGATCAGGGGCACGCGGATGGATGGCTCGTGCATCAGCCACTTACCGGCAAAACCCCTTTCGCCAAGGAAGTAGCCGTTGTCACTGATAAGTATAATGATGGTATTATGCTCTATACTCTGACGGACAAGCTCTTCTCTCAGCCATCCGATGACCCTGTCAATTCCGCTGATCATACGGTAGTAACCTTTGACCATTGCCTGATATTTCTCAGGTGTGTCGAAGCGCCAGAACCAGCGAACCCGGTTAAGGGAATTCTTCAGGAAATCGGGAAGGGCCTCGAAGAACTCCGGTTCGGATGTGGGAGGTGGTGGTATGACCACATCCCGGTACATTTCACTACATACGTCAGGCCAGAAATACTGCTGGGTAGAGCCATCGTCCGCATGAGGCGCCCAGAAACTGAGGGAAAGACAAAAAGGCTGATTGTGTGGCCGTTTGCGCAGGAATGCAAGGGCCAGATCACCATGGATATCGGTTAAGTGGCGCTTTTTTCCGTCCACCTCTTGGAAGTAGGGATAGGCTGTGGAGTGGAACCGGTCGAACATGGCACCAATGACCCCATCCTCCACCTCAATACCGAACTTGCCCACAAAGCCTGTGTGGTAGCCAGATTGACGCAGGATTGCTGGATAGCTGCTGTCCATGAGTGTGGAGGAAAGCGGTGGTTTGGTAAAGGTATAACCGTGTGCGCGCTCATAAAGCCCGGTAAAGATCGATGCACGGCTGGCGGCACAGATTGGAGTTGTGACAAAGGCATGTTCGAACCGGATACCGCGTGCCGCAAGGTTGTCCATGACAGGTGTGTGAATGATCGGATTGCCCGCGCATCCTACAGCATCATGGCGCTGGTCATCGGTCACTATGAGAATTATATTCGGGGGAGAAGAATCGGGTTTGTCCTTCCTCCTTGCGCAATCCGTTACCGCAAGGGCCGCTGCGCATCCCCCCAGTGTTTTAACGAATTCCCGTCTCTTCATTATCGGATGATTAACCGTAGCTCGGTTGAAGTTATCATATTTTTATGCAAATGTCATTCCCCTCCTTAATCCTATCATGTAGTCTTTCTGACAAAAGGTGAGAATTTCCCGGAAAAAAGGTTTCAAAATTTGGTCAAAGGGGAAAATTAGAATAGGTATAAGTTATAGATTATAAATCATTTAGGCTAAATAGAGCGTCTGAGTACTAATCAGAAGGCCATAGGTTCGAATCGCGAGAATGGCTCGAAAATGCAGTCAATCGAGGTTTCATAAACTATCCCTTTCTGAATGATCATGATAAATTATTAGACAATATCCGCGATGAGCCTCGCTTCAAGAAGCTCATGGAACGAGTCAAGCACGAATGGGAGAATTTCGAGGTCTAATTTGTTGTTATTCGTAACGGATACAGTCTGCAGGATTTGCTAAACCTGCTTTAGTTGACTGGTAACTTACTGTCAGAAGCGCTATCAGGAATGTCAGCACTGCGGCCAAAATGAACTCCAGCCATCCGATCCTAATCCTGTATGCAAAATTGATCAACCATCCCCGCATGGCAAAGAAGGCCACGGGCCATGCGATAACATTCGCTGCCAATACCCATTTGGTGAATTCTTTGGAGAGCAGGAAGAGAATATGTGACAGGGTGGCGCCCATGACTTTCCGGATCCCGATCTCTTTGGTACGCTGTTCTGCGGTGAATGAGGCAAGTCCGAACAGCCCTAAGGAGGCAATAAAGATCGCGAAGAGACTGAAGTACCCGAACATCTGCATCATCCTGGTTTCATTCCGATAGAGCTCGGCAATCCGATCGTTCAAAAAGTCATAGCTAAAGGCAGATTCGGGATGCAAGCGCGTCCACACTTCTTCGGCATAGTTGAGTGCTTCCTGTGTCTTCCCTCCAGCAATCCGCAGTGACACCGTGTTTGCTTGTTGGGGAAGGATATAACTGACAATAGGAACAATCTCGTTGTGAAGCGATTCGTAGTTAAAATTCGCCACTACGCCGATGACATGTCCTTGTTTCCGGCCCAGAACAGACATGGGTGCGCCAATCGCATCTTCGATACTCTTCCAACCCAATTGATGGACAGCCAATTCATTGATGATAAATGCCTCAGAGGCATCCGTGGAGTATTCGATGGAGAAGTCCCTGCCTGCAATGATCTTCATTCCGTAAGTTTTGAAGAAATCATGTTCGATTCTGTTATGCGGCATGTAGATAGAGCTGACCTTGGCTTCTCCATAGACTTCGGTGCGGAATCCTGGCGCATCCATCAGCCTCCCTGTGGGCGTTCGTTTTGATAACGTTGCATGAAGGATATGAGGCGTCGTGACCAAGGATTGTTTAAACTGGCTCCATTTCTCTCTGACCACACCATCTGCCGGAATCAAGACAATGTTCTCTCTCTCAAATCCGAGGTCCACGTTCTGGAGGAAGCGCATCTGGCGGAAAACTACACCGACACAAACGATCAGGGCAATAGAGATAGCAAACTGAAAAACCACCAATACCTGGCGCATCAAGGCCCCTCGTTTGCCTCGAGTGACTTCGCCCCGCAGTATGGATGCAGGATTATAGGAAGAAAGGTAGACTGCAGGATAAAAGCCGGATGCAAAACCCGTCAAAACAAACACACCCAGGATCAAAACAATACCTACAGGATCAAGCAGCAATTTGAAACCTAAGTTTCTGCCTGAAAAAGAGCTGAAATAGGAGAGCGAAAGTCCGACCAATATGAAGGCCAAGATCATCGCGATGAGGGCCATCATCAAAGACTCTCCCATGAACTGGAACATAAGCAGCTGGCGGTCCGCACCAATCACTTTTCGAAGTCCAACCTCCTTGGCTCTTTTAGCAGCTCTCGCAGTCGAAAGGTTCATGAAATTGATACATGCAATGATCAATACAAAGACAGCGATGATGGTGAACAACAGAACATAGCGATAATCGCTGTTTGGTTCCAACTCGTCCCGTGTGTTTGAATGCAGATGGATATCAGTGACTTTTTGGAAGATTATAGTTGTGCCCTGGCTTGCCCTGATGATCTTCCCGTCCCGATCCTTTCGTGTTCCCATGTATTTATCGAGGAATGCAGGAACAGCTGATTCGATCTCTTCAAGGTCCGTATTTGGAGCCAGGCGCATGTAGGTATGGGTCACATTATCTGAAAAATTCCTGATTCCCCAAAAATAATCATTCTCGTTTGTTCCATATAAACCTTTGAGTGTGATGTAGGATGCAAGAAAATCAAAATGAGCATGGGAGTTCGAAGGCATATCCTTCATGACACCGGTCACTTGAAAGAGGCGGGTCCGATCAACTTTGACCTGTCTACCCACGGGATCTTCATCTGAAAAATATTTCTCTGCCATAGATTCTGAAATGACGATACTATTTGGTTCTGCCAGGGCGGTCTGAGAATCCCCCCGGATCAGAGGAAGTGTGAACACCTCAAAGATATCGAACTCGGCGAAGTAAAAGCCGTCTTCGATGAATTTTTTGTCTCCGTAGCTGATCAGGGTATTGCCAGGGTTCCAAATACGTGAGATGTGTTCGATTTGAGGAAAATCTTTTTCGAGAAAGGGCGTAAAGGAAGGCGCAAGAGTGGCAAAACCTCCTGCTATTGAACCATCAGAATCAATATACCGACGTTCGAGCCTGTAGATTCTCTCGCTGTGCTCATGGTACTTGTCATAGCTCAATTCATACCGAACGAAGAGGAGAATGAGTATACACAATGCCATTCCGATGGAAAGACCTAGGATATTGATGAACGAATATCCGGCATATTTTTGAATATTCCGCAGGGCAATTTTGATGTAGTTTTTGACCATTCTATCCTCCTCTCATGCGTTCATAAGAAATGACGAAACAGAGTCTCAAAAGGTTCCTGTTCTCCATATCGACGCGCCATGCACTTTTCGGTTTCCTGTTTTCTTAGTTTTCTGCTGTGATGTATAAGCTGAAAGTCCATAGAGACCGATACGGGATCTTATGGCGGCAATCATGGTGAAACACAAAATTTCTATCAGTATCTAAGTAACCTTTTTAAGTAATATACGTCTTAATATATGGATAAGTTACGTAAAAAATGATCCAGAATTTCAATCCCAGGGCCGAAGTTATATTTAGAAAAAAACCACGAAGGAACTTACGCTATTGGAGCAGATGATATTGGCCGCCATCACCTCCCTCGAGGACAAACCCTACGAAATTATCCATATCAACAGGAGCCGCCATGCTTAAAAATTATATCAAAATCACATGGAGAAACTTCAGAAACAACAAGATTTATTCTTTCATCAACGTCATGGGTTTGGCTGTGGGAATGGCCTGCTGTATTTTGATCCTCTTGTGGGTCCAGGATGAACTGAGCTATGACAAGTTCCACGAGAATTACAGCGATCTGTATAGGACTATTCCTGAGCTTCAGGGGACCAAATATTCTTCTAATCCCCTGGCTCTTGCTGCGGTTTTTAAAGAGCAGTATCCGGAAGTCCGAAAAATCGCGAGATTTTGCTCTAGATATTGGCTCTTGAAATATGGCGACAGGATCTTTAACGAGAGAGGCGCATTGGTGGATGATGATTTTTTGAGGATATTCACATTTCCGCTCATCGAGGGCACCCCAGATACAGTGTTTGCCAGCAAGGAGTCTATCGTTTTAACAGAGCGTGCTGCCGCCAAATATTTTGGCAGCCAAGATCCGATCGGCAAATCATTATTGATTAACAACAACATTGATCTGATTGTGACCGGCATATTGAAAGATGTTCCTGAAAATTCACATTTGCAGTTTGATTTTCTTGCTTCGATGAGACTCATGGGCGAGCGGGGAGATACCAGTTGGTCCTATGAAGCCCGAACATATGCGCTTTTGGAAAAAAACGTCTCCATACAGGACTTTGCAGAGAAGATCTCTGGATTTGTCATGGAACATGATAAAAGAACGAGACAGAAAGTCGTCCTTCATATACAACCTCTTTCTAAAGTCCATCTGTATTCGTTAAACGGCACGGATCCGATCCTATATGTCTATATATTCTTGACGATCGCCATCGCCATCCTTATTATTGCCTGCATCAATTTCATAAACCTCACCACGGCCAGATCGAACACCCGGGCCAAAGAGATCGGGATGAGAAAGGTCATAGGCGCAGAAAGAGCAGATATCATCAGGCAATTTATCGGAGAATCGATCATCCTCGCGGCTTTTGCGCTTCTGGTGGCCATCGGTATGGTTTATCTTTTTTTGCCGGCGTTCAATAATCTTGCAGAAAAACAGTTGACATTGGACCTCACTGGCGATGTTTCGACTTTGTTCCTATTGCTGGGAATCATTCTCTTTACCGGTTTGGCCTCCGGCAGTTATCCGGCTTTTATGCTCTCATCCTTTAGACCTTCGAATATACTCAGGAGAGGGAAGATCCAGGCGGGCTCGGGTGGCTTTGTACTCAGAAGGATTCTGGTTGTCAGTCAGTTCACCGCGACCATTGTATTGATCATCGGGACCATCATCATGTACAAGCAGCTCAACTACATCAGGAACAAGGATATCGGACTCGACAGAGAACATGTGGTCGTCATATCCATGAACAGGGAGTTGAGACAAGCCTACAAGGCATTCAAAAATGAGATCAAACAGAATCCGAATGTTATAAATGTCACGGCGGCCCGGAGGATACCGACAAATATCGGACACATCAATCCTGTTTATTGGGAGGGAAAAGGCCCCGAGGATTATGTGACCATGACAGATGCTTCCGTAGATTATGATTATTTTGAGACTCTCGGCATGGAAATTATCCAGGGGAGAAGCTTTTCTGAGGAATTTGCAACTGACGCGGAGAATTACGTTCTGAACGAGGGGGCCTTAAGGATCACAGAATTGGAATCACCCATCGGGAAGATGTTTTCCTGTTGGGAGGATGAAGGAAAAATAATCGGTATCGTCAAAAATTTTCACACCCGCTCGCTCCACACTGAGATCGGACCTGTCATTTTTACCTTATCCCAGCGGCATGGTTCTCACAGCTACATTTTTGTAAAAATCAGACCGGACGATATATCTGGAACCTTAGGTTATTTAGAAAAAAAAGCAGCTGAGTTTGCACCCAACAATCTCTTTGAATACACATTTCTGGATGATGAATTCAACAGACAGTATGGGAATGACCAAAGGAGAGGTGAGATTTATAGGTCCTTCACATTTTTAGCTATATTCATCTCTTGTCTTGGGCTTTTCGGGATGGCTTCCTTCACCGCAGAGCAGCGGACAAAGGAAATTGGCATCCGGAAAGTTCTCGGAGCATCGATAACGAATATTATAGCTCTTATCTCCAAGGATTTCTTGGTGCTGCTCTTTGTATCCAATGCGATCGCATGGCCCATTGCTTATTATCTCATGAACAAATTGCTGAACAATTATGCCTACAGAACCAGCATCGCGGTATGGATATTCATCGTTTCAGGGATAATGGCGGTATTCATTGCGCTGTTTACCGTGTGCATAAAAATTGTTAGGGCGGCCTTTTCCAATCCCGTGGATAGTCTGAGGTATGAATGAGAGTCTCTGCCTGGAACTTCTTTGGATATTCCTGAGATGACTAGGACTATCCAGAATTAAAATCGGATGATTTTTTTCTCTCCCAGTTTTAAAAACAGGAATATATCTTCGTAATGAGATTTAATCATGTCGATCTTGCTCGGTGCATCGGACTCCAGTCTCTTGGGGAGGTGAATAAGTCCCACATGGCCAGGCTTAAGGACTTCCAGGATAATCCTTTCACCTTCTGGACTTAACGGAAACCAGAAATGGATAAGGGCCAGATCGATTTTTTCTTTATCGAAATCGAAGTTTTTAAAAGTCGAAAGTTTTCCGTCGGAATCCCCTTCATGAAAAATGATCCGCCCATCCATCTTGATGAGATACATCAAGTTGTGGGGGCTTTCTAAGTCGCCACTGTGGAGCGTCCTGAATATTCTAACTGAGATTCCATCCACCGATTTTTCAGCCGTTTCACCAGCTTTGAGGTCGAATGAAAACACACGGTCCTGAACTTGCTCCCAATCTTTAGTGGTTTCCTTCATGGCATCGGTGGCATCAATGGCAGCTATAAGCAGAGCATTCGGATTGTTTTCCATGAACCGTGCTGCAAAGCTTGGGCTGAAATGATCTGGGTGGTTGTGGGTGACCAAAACAAGGTCCACATTGTCAAAGGGAGCTCTTCCAGACTGCATCCCCTCCAGCATGTCTTTTGAGGGAGCAGCATAATTCGGATTCGGGTTATCGAACAGAGCATCGATGAGGACCTTCTTTTCTAGGGTGGTAATCAGAACCCCTTCATTGGCAATGTAGGTAACTTCGATGGGGCTCTCGGAGTTGTCAGCAACTGTCAAAAGCGCCAAAACACAAACCGTTATCATTGCAGCCATAAAACTCTTTTTTTTCCAAGACATTTATCCCTCCTTTAGCTTGATCAAAAGTTTCATCCTGTTATACTTCACCAGTTGTGGATCTGACCGCCTTCAATAAGGACAGCCGTGGCATGTCCTAGTTCGTGGAAGGCCACAGCAAGGTTAAAGGCAATGGTGAAGGCTCCAAACAACAGAAAAATTGAGTGAAAGGCTCGAGTCCGATTCATGAAGTTGTCCTCAGGAATTGCAAAAGCATTTATAACATTTTTTATAAAGTCATGCTATTCCTTCTGATGTTATTATAGTTCAATTCAATTTGACACTACCCCGTGTTCCTTGATATCCTTCCCGTGACCAATAATGGGCAATAAAGGGAACAGCAATGGCAAAAAAGTGTCCTAAATGTAGTGCTGAAAATCCTGATAACAAGCAATTCTGTGGCGATTGTGGAACCCAACTACCCTCCATCAAGGGTATAGAAGTCACGGAAACTATTGAAGCACCTAAGGAGGAACTGACCAGAGGAACCACATTCGCCTCCAGATATGAAATCATCGAAGAACTGGGTAAAGGGGGGATGGGAAGAGTTTACAGGGTCGAGGATGCGAGGTTGAAACAGGAAGTCGCTCTCAAGCTGATCAAACCCGAAATTGCAAAAGATAAAAAGACTATCGAGAGATTTAGAAACGAGTTGAAAACAGCCCGCATGATCTCGCATAAAAATGTATGCCGCATGTTCGATATAGGCGAGAAGAAAGGAGCTTACTTCATCACCATGGAGTATGTCCCGGGTGAAGATTTGAAGAGCTTTATCCGGAGAGCGGGGCCATTGGACTCCGGAAAGGCGATCTTCATAGCCAAGCAGATCTGCGAAGGTTTAACCGAAGCTCACAGAATGGGGGCGGTACACCGGGACTTGAAGCCGCAGAATGTGATGATTGACACGCATAGGAATGCTCGGATCATGGACTTCAGGATCGCCCGTTCCCTGGAAGCCAAAGGAATCACAGGTGCGGGAGTGATGACCGGGACACCCGAATATATGTCTCCGGAGTAGGTAGAAGGCAAGGAAGTCGACCAGCGATCGGATATTTATTCTCTGGGAATTATTCTTTTCGAAATGCTGACCGGGCAGGTTCCCTTTAAAGGGGATACAGCTCTGAGCATTGCTGTCCAGCATAAAACCGAATCTCCACCCGATCCAAAGAGCGTCAATCCTCAGATTCCGGAAAATCTCAGCCGCATCGTTCTCAAATGTCTGGAGAAAGATAAAGCCTTGAGATACCGGAATATAGAAATGCTGCATTCCGAATTGATGGAGGTCGAGAGAGGCCTGCCCTCGACACTGAAAGGGCCAACCCCAAAAGAATTCAAGACTCCCACCACCTTCAAAGAAAAATGGAAAAATTCCATCGCTGTACTGCCGTTTACCAACATGAGTGCCGACCCGGAACAGGAATACTTCTGCGACGGAATCGCCGAAGAGCTCATAAACGCCCTGACCCAGATCAAGGATTTACGGGTGGTGGCCCGCACCTCTGCCTTTTCATTCAAAGGAAAAGATACTAACATTGAAGAAATCGGGAAAAAATTAAAGGTGGATAAGGTGCTGGAAGGAAGTGTGCGGAAAGCAGGAAACCGTCTGCGGATCACTGCCCAGCTCATCAACGTGGAAGACGGCTATCATCTCTGGTCCGAGTGCTATGACCGAGATCTGGATGACGTGTTCGCCATCCAGGACGAAGTCACCCTGGCTATAGTTGACCATATGAAGGTTAAGCTCCTGGGTAAAGAAAAACAAAGACTGACCAAACGTCCCACCGACAATACAGAAGCCTATCAACTTTATCTCAAGGGCCGGTATTTCTGTTATAAGCGAACTTCTGAGGGATATAAAAAAGCGATGGAGTTTTACAACAAAGCCATCGAAATCGATCCGGAGTTCGCTCTATCCTATGCAGGTTTAGCATATGTTTACACAAGTTTAGGTTTTTTCGGTTTACGCCGGCCCAAAGAGGTGTTCTCAAAAGCAAAGTCTTTGTGTAAGAGGGCTATTGAGATAGACAAGAATCTAGCTCCTGCCTATTGGGGTCTCTCTGCCGTCAGTCTGTATTATGACTGGGACTGGGCCGCGGCTGAGAAAGGCTGTAAAAAAGCGATAGAGCTCAATCCAGGGGATGCTTTTTCTTACTGGAGATACGCACTCTACTTGGGCTGTATGGGCCGACTCGATGAAGCTATTCGAGAGATGAAAAAAAGCCGTGAACCTCGATCCCCTCTCGCCCCTTTTTAATTCTGATATGGGTTTTATCTATAATTTATCCCGGAGATATGAGGAAGCGATGATTTGGTATCAGAAATCGCTTGAAATAGAACCCCGTTACGGTCACGCTTTTCATGAAATGGGCATTATTTACACTGTGCAGGAAAAGTTTGAAGAAGCAGAAAAAAATTTTCAGGAGGCAATCAGACTTACCGGAGGCCTTCCCTGGTCAGTTGTCTGGCTGAGTTATGTCTATTCCAAATTGGGGAAAAGAGAGAAAGCGGAAAGCCTGCTTAAGGAACTTCAGGACCGATCCCAAAAAGAATATATCCATCATTCTTGTTTTGCCGCATCCTACCTTGGATTGGGAGACCCGGAAAAAGCTTTTGAACATTGGAATGATGCCTATGAAGAACGTGAAGGAGTCCTGTGTATGATTAAAGTCCTTCCTGTATGTGATCCATTCCGCTCTGATCCCAGGTTTGATGAGCTGTTGGAGAAAATGAATTTGAAATAATACGCCCCTAAGCCATTGAACAATCTAAGAACTCCCTCGGCTTCAGGAAGGACGTGGATCCAGGCATTGTTGTATTAGAAGATCCAATTTAGAGAGCGGCTGAGTTGAAGGAAATCAGGGGATGATCCGATAAATAATTCTGTTTGCATTATATATATGCGTTTATTATAATCTTGCTATAAATCGATCTGACAATCACAAAAAGGGAATATATAGAATGCCGTCCCAAACAGAGTGAGTGCATTTTTCCCAATGCATCCTCTGTTTTTAGGGATAAAAAATTTTATTTCAGGAGGGATTGGATGTTAAAGGTTGGAACAATCTTGCTTGCGATCGGTTTGATTTTTTCGAGTATCTACGGGATCCTACTGGTGTTTACACCCGCAACGATTTCCGCCAGCACCGTAGAAGTTCGAGGAGGAAACTTGGAAGCCGCCAAAGATACAGCAGTGGGGCAGGCTTTTATTGTACAGACCAGGCATTTGGGAGTGATGGTCATATGTTTATCGATTGCCATGTTCTTTGTGCTCTTTGCCGCCTTCAATAAAGGCGCTCAGTGGGCTTGGTGGGCGTTTTTGTTTGGCGGAGGTATCGCCTGGCTCTTTGGTTTGATCGTTCAGATCCTGGAAGGAGACATGTTGAACATGATCCTCCATATTATCGGAATAATCATTCTGTTGTTAGGCCTTTTCCTTCCAGTAAAGGAATTCTTCGCGAAAAAAACATTTCAACAGAGCTGATTAAGCCACAAAGAAATCGATCCTCATACGAATTCTGAAATACCTATCAGGACAATTCTAGCTATGCAAGGACAAAAGGGCAGCCTCCTGGGAGAATCATTGTAAGATGATCTTCTCTGCAATATTCACCACAAGATCTTCGCTTACTGGGGAGACACCAAGGCCGCGGTTGACACCTTCCCTTATTCCTTGATATTCTTTTGCGGACAGATCATGGGAGATACAGGGGAAAGCTATGGCGATTAAATGCCCGAAATGCAATACTGATAATCCCGATACGGTAAAGTTTTGCGGTGAATGTGGCACTCTTTTGGGATCTGTTCAGGGACCAGACCCTACAGATGCAGGGCCAGATCCCCGATCGGGCCGTCCCCCTGGAGACATTCCTGATCTTACAAAAACCATCGAAGCCTCAAGGGATGAATTGACCACGGGCTCCACCTTTGCCGGCCGCTACCAGATTATCGAGGAGTTGGGTAAAGGGGGAATGGGAAGGGTTTATAAAGCCCTGGATACGAAAATAAACGAAAAGATCGCCCTCAAGCTGATCAAGCCCGAGATCGTTAAAGATAAGAAGACTATCGAAAGATTCAGTAATGAACTCAGGTTGGCCCGTAAGATCAGGCATAAGAATGTCTGCGGGATGTTTGATCTAGGAGAAGAGCAAGGGATTCACTATATCACCATGGAATTTGTGGAGGGCGAAGATTTAAGGAATTCTATCAGACGTTTTGGCCAGCTTCCTCAAGGAAAATCCATATCTGTAGCAACAACAGATCTGTGAGGGATTAACTGAGGCCCATAGATTAGGCGTCGTGCATCGTGATTTGAAGTCGAGCAATATTATGATCGACAAAGAGGGAAATGTGCGAATCATGGATTTTGGCATCGCCCGTTCTCTCGAGTCGAAAGGCTTAACAGGTTCTGGAGTGATGATAGGGACACCTGAGTACATGAGCCCTGAACAGGTAGAGGGGAAAGAAGTCGATCAGCGGTCGGATATCTATTCGTTAGGAATAATTCTCTATGAAATGGTTACAGGTAGAGTTCCCTTTAGAGGGGAGACTGCGCTAAGTATTGCCATGAAACATAAAACAGAGAAGCCGAAGAATCCTCGATTGCTTAATCATCTGCTGCCAGATGATTTGAGTCAGATGATACTAAAATGTTTAGAGAAGGATCGAAAGAATAGGTACAAAAATGCGGAAGAGCTTCGCTCTGGAATAATAAAAATAGAGGAATTTCAAAAAGTTGGGAAAGAGCAAGATTCTAAGCCCTCCATTGCCGTGCTTCCCTTCCGGGATATGAGCCCGCAAAAAGATCAAGACTATTTCTGTGAAGGAATGGCTGAGGAACTCATCAATGCCCTGACGAAAATCGAAGGGCTGCATGTGGCGGCCAGGACATCGGCTTTTCAATTCAAAGGAAAGGATTTAAACGTTCGTAGGATAGGTGAAGAGCTCGGTGTTAAAACAGTGCTCGAAGGAAGCGTCAGAAAGGCAGGAAACAGGCTGCGCATCACGGCCCAGTTGATCAATATTTCCGATGGTTACCATATCTGGTCTGATAAGTATGACCGGGATATTGAGGACATATTTGCTATCCAGGATGAAATTTCCCTGGCGATTGTCGATAACTTAAAGCTGAAGCTCTTAAAAAAAGAGAAGGCCCAATTGATGAAGCGCTACACAGAAGATCAGGAAGCCTACAGCTTGTATTTGAAAGGACGCTATTTCTGGAACAGACGTTATGAGGGAGGACTGCTAAAAGGGATCGAGTATTTTCAAAAAGCCATCGAGAAAGATCCCAGCTTTGCTCCTGCCTATGCAGGTATAGCTGATTGTTATTGTTTAATGGGAATGTATAATTGGAATCCTCCTAAAGAGGCCTATCCCAAAGCAAAGGCAGCCACGCTCAGAGCCTTAGAGATTGACGATACACTTCCCGAAGCCCATGCCTCACTGGGTTGGATTAAGATGTTCTATGATTGGGATTGGGCGGCTGCTGAACGGGCTTTCCAACGAGCCATTGAGCTCAATCCAAACTATGCCACAGCACATAATTGGTACGCTATGTTTCTTACTCCGATGTGACGATTTGATGAGGCCATCTCAGAGTATAAAAAAGCCCAGGAATTGGATCCACTCTCCCTCATTATCCAAGCCATGGGAGGTTATGTTTATTCCTTTGCGGGCCTGCCCGATAAGGCCATCGAAAGCTGTCATAAAACAATCGAAATGGATCCCAACTTCATGATGTCATATTTTTACCTTGGCAATGTGCAAAGTGAGTAAAGCAGGAAATCCGCAATGAACGGTCTCAATTTCGTAAAATTCCTCATTGTGGCGTTATGTTTCTTCGTCCCGGCTCAAGATATTGTCGGACGACAGCAGCAAGGGCATGAACCTGACAATCCATCAAAGCTTGTGATAGCCCGAATCAAGGGTCGCATTACCCTCGACGGTATTAGTGATGAACCGGCCTGGAAGGGAATCGATCCGCTGCCGATGAAACAGCGAAATCCCCATTTTGCCGAGGACCCATCTGATAAAACAATCGTTCTGATCGGGTATGATGATGATTTTTTGTATGTCGCCGGCCGCATGTATGACAGCGAGCCAGAAAAGATACAAACGGTGTCCATGCAGCGCGATATTTGGACTTACAGCTCCGACAGTTTTTTTATCAATATCGATTCCTTCAACGACAATTATAACAGCAGGCTTTTTATGGTGACGCCTACGGGGACGAGGACCGATGTCGAATTTCTCCGTGACGCTGAAGGCGCACCGTTTAGAAATACAAACACGAGCTGGAACACGGTATGGGATGCCGCTACCGTCCGGAATGATGAGGGGTGGTTTGCAGAAATACGCATTCCATTCTCGAGCCTCAAGTTCCAGGTCATCGACGGGAAAGTAATCATGGGCATTATAGCCGCCCGCTGGAATGCCCGGAAATATGAGACATCGATATTTCCTTTAATCCCGGAGGAACTGGGCACATGGGGTATGGTGAGACCTTCCCAAGCTCACGATGTCATTTTCGAAGGCATCAGCAGTCGCAAACCGCTTTATTTTACTCCCTACGTTCTTGGAGGATTTGGTCAGAGAAATGATCTCAATGAATTTGAGACCGCTTATAGCCGCACTGATAAACTGGAAGGCGATATGGGACTTGATATCAAGTATGGCGTGACAAACAATCTCACTCTTGACGTCACACTCAACACGGATTTTGCACAAGTTGAGGCGGACGACCAGCAGATAAACCTCACACGATACTCACTGTTCTTTCCCGAAAAGCGCCTGTTTTTCCAAGAGCGATCCGGAAATTTCGAGTTCAGCTTTGAAGAATCAAACAGTCTTTTCTACAGTAGACGCATCGGTATCCACGAAGAGAACGAGGTTCGTATTTATGGAGGCGCTCGGCTTGTCGGAAGGCTGGGGGCATGGGATATCGGTTTTTTGAGCATGCAGACCGAAAAGATCGAAGAACTCCCTTCAGAGAATTTTACCGTTTTCCGCCTCAGCCGACAGGTATTGAATCCGGACTCCTATATAGGCGGGATGGTGACAACCCGAATAGGATTGAACGGTGCCTGGAACACAGCGTATGGTCTAGATGGCAGAATCCGCATGTTTGGCGACGATTATATTTCGCTCAAATGGGCGCAGACATTTGACGAGAGCATAGACAATAGAGCTTTATCACTCGATCCCGCACGCATCTTTGTGGACTGGGAGCGCCGGAATACAGAAGGATTTCATTACAAACTCAATTATTCTAGGGCTGGTAAAGACTACCTGCCGGGTTCAGGCTACGAGAGACGCAAGGATTTCACCCGTTTCGGCGACAGCATAAAGTACGGCTGGATACCGAGTAAAGAATCGAAACTTCTCAATCACAGGATATATCTCGAAGGTTTTACCTACATGCGAAACGGCGACAGATCGATCGAGTCGGCTGAAATCGGACCGGGCTGGGAATTCGAAACAAAAGGCGGCTCTGCAGGAACTTTTTCTTTCAAGCAGCATGTGGAAGATGTCGAAGAAGAGTTCTCATTTTCCGATAGCGCCGAGGTTCCTACAGGGAAATATACTTACTATGAATTCGAAGGAACGTACGAGACTCCTAGAGCCGGGCAGATAAGGTTTACAACGACGGTGAATGCAGGATCATTTTATGATGGCAACCGCTTTTCCCTTACCGTCGACCCGGTTTGGAACGTATCGCAACATATTTATCTGACTGGAACCTACCAGATCAACAGGTTGAAGTTTGCAGAGCGAAATCAGGAATTTACCGGACACGTCGGCAGGTTGAGATTTCAGTTCATGCCGACGATCAAACACACATTCACTGCATTCATTCAATACAACAGCGCAAACGACCTCATCCTGGCAAACTTCCGTTACCGGTTCAATCCAAGGGAGGGCATCGATCTCTACATCGTCTATGACGAAGGCTTAAATACCGACCGTCAGCGGGAAATTCCGTTTCTACCAGTGACAAGAAACCGAACCATCATGGTGAAATACAGTCACATGTTCAATATTCGGTAGCTCCGCATTGGCAGTGGCTCGAGGGTCTCGAACGCCTCGTTCCTGCCTGTGAGGACCAACCCTGAAAAAACCGATCCCGACATCCCTTAAGTTGACGATACAAAAAAGAAGCTGGCTTGGTTGAAGGGGTGATCCTAAGCATTATTTACTAGTCATCATAGCTCCAATTGAGAATTTCCGGAAGAAGTAGTCAAAATGGTCAAAGAGGCAAATTTGAATAACCGTAAGTTATTGATTATAAGAGACTTAGGTTAATTAGGGCGTCTGACTACGAATCAGAAGGCCGGGGGTTCAAATCCCTCCGGGCGTATTTTCTACTCTGTGTTTAAAATGCTTTTACTCATACCGCAAGCTATCCGCCGGATTAGCAGACGCGGCCTTGATCGCCTGGAAGCTCACTGTCAGGAATGCTATGATCAATGCCGCCAGCCCGGAGACAAGAAATATCCAGGGATTGAAGCTGGTTCGGAACGGGAAATTCCGCAGCCAGGAGCTCATGGCGAAATACGCGACCGGCCATGCGACCAGCACAGCCAATCCTACCAATACGAGTAGCTCCCTGGACAGCAGGGCCACTACCTCAGAAATAGATGCTCCCAGAACTTTCCGGATACCGATTTCCTTGGTTCTTTGTTCAGCCATAAAGGAGGACAATCCGAAAAGTCCCAGGCAGGCAATGATGATAGCCAGCCCGCTGAACGAGGCGAAGATCCTGTTGAGCCGTTCCTCGGACCGATACTGGGAGTCGAAAAAATCGTCCAGAAAAAAGAAATCAAAGGGACGGTTGGGATCGATCTCCTTCCATGTGTCTTCAAGCTGTGAGATGAGCCCGGTTATATTTTCGGTCCGGACCCTGATGACGAGCTTGTCTAGTCCTCCCATCCCAGCGCCGATGCAGATCGGTTCAAGCTCTTCCCGCAGGGAGGCATAATGGAAATCCTTGACGACTCCGATCACAGTTAATGCGGCTCCTCCTAGTCCAAGTCCTTGGATCTTGATCGTCCGGCCGACAGGATCCTCCCATCCGAATTGGTGCACAGCCACCTCGTTCACCAGGAAAGCCCTCTGCTTGTCAGTGGACATTTCTCTGGAGAAATCACGGCCCGCGACCACCTCCATGCCCAGGGCTGAAAGATAATCCTCGTCTGCCCGGATTGCTTTCATGAGGATTCCCTCCTCATTTGTAAAACCTTCGGGAACTACCCCAACTGTCGTGGCCATTGGACCCTGACCGGGAACGGCATCGGTTCCAGCGACTTCAACTACGCCAGGTATCTGCTTCAAACGGGCTTTAACCGTATTAATGTCCCGAAAGATATTGGAATCGTCAACATTGGACACCAGAACCTGCTCTTTTGTAAATCCAAGATTCACGTTTTTCATATATAGGATTTGCTTTCGGATAATCCAGGTTCCAATGATCAGCGTGATGGATACCACGAACTGCACTGTAACGAGCATGTGGCGGAAACGCTTGCCTCCGGTTCTTGTCAAACGGTTCCCTTTGAGCACCTTGACCGGATGGAATGCCGAAAGGAAGAAGGCTGGATAGCTGCCGGCTGTAATCCCGGTAAAGAGTATCAGACCGATAATTAGCGGAATAAGCCAAATCAGCTGAGCGGTTCCCAGTTGAAGGTCCACTCCAGAGATATTCCTGAAAACGGGTAGAGCCATTCGGACCAGGAGAAGGGCAGCTAACAGCGCCAACAGACTGTAAATGATCGATTCCCCAAGGAACTGCCGGATGAGATTGTGCCGCTCAGCCCCCAAGACTTTTCTCATGCCCACTTCCTGGGCTCTTTTGGCTGAACGAGCCGTTGCCAGATTCATGAAGTTGATGCAGGCAATGCCCAGGATAAAAAATGCGATAGCACTGAATATGTAGACATAGAGAATACTGCTGTTTGGTGCAAACTCGAACTGGAGGTTGGAGTGCAGGTGGATGTCGGTCAAAGGCTGGAGAGAATAGCGGATACTCCCGCCTAAGGCCTTAAGGCTAGAACCCATATATTTCTTGACCAGGGAAGGGAATTTGCTCTCGAGATCGGATGAGGCGGTATTCTCATGAAGTCGAAGATAGGTGAAATTGTGGGCACTGATCCAGTTGTCACGGGCTTGCGGTTGATCCACGAATAGAGTTTCGAAAGAGATCAGAATATCGAAGGTTAGGTGGGAATTAAGCGGGACGTCCTTGATGACACCGGTCACCTCATAATCTTTCGCACTGTCCAACCGGAGCACCTTGCCAACGGGATTGGCCTGGCCAAAGTATTTTCTGGCTGATCTCTCGGTCAGCACGATGGTGAAGGGACGAACCAGGGCGTTCTGGGGATCGCCATGGATAAAGGGAAAGCTGAAAACATCGAAAATGGAGTTGTCAGCGAATAGGGAGCCGGATTCATAAAATTGATTATCTCCATACTTGACCAAGATTTTAGAGATCTCACGGATCCGGGTCGAGGCGATGACCTCAGGATAATCCCTGACGAGTGCCGGTGAAAGAGGATTGTTAGTGATGGGAACCTTTACGTTCGTTGAACCGATGGAGGCATCCATCACGATCCTGTAGATGCAATCGGTGTCGGTATGGAATCGGTCGTAACTTAGCTCAAACTGGATATAAAGAATGATCAGCAAGCAGCAGGCCATTCCTAGCGCCAGTCCGGTGAGGGTGATAAATGAATATCCTCTTTGTCTTTTGAAATTTCTAAAAGTGATTTTGAGATAATTTTCTAGCATGATGATACTCCATAAAACCGAGTTTCTCAAAAAAGGTAGAAAGGACATAAAAATTTGTTTCCAATACCAGGCTTTGGCCTGGGTTATCCCTCTTTGTTCGAGAATCCTTGAATACTCCTCTTCCATGTCCCCAAGAAGAGAAAAATTCTCTGGTGTGTTTCTTAGCCGTTGGAGCATCCATTCAGCTATTCTCGGAGGCTTATATATCTTTTTATTCATGGGCTTCAAACCTAATCCAGTATGGCCGGTGCGTCTTTCCAGATGGTGCTCTGGAGAGAGTAAGCTGACTTCAGAGCTTCGATGCCTGCCGGAGATAGCTTATAAAATATTTTTCTCCTTCCCCCTCTCTCTGCTGTAGGTTTGCCGATCTTTTTTGTCACATAGCCTTTGCGCGTCAATTGGTCAAGATAGCTGTAAATTGTTCCATAAGAGAGGGTCCGGCCTTTAATTTTAGAAGCTTCTTCTCTTATGGTGACACCATAGGCATTTTCTTCCAGCCGAAGTATTACCATAAGGAATATTGATTCGTAGACGGTTAAGTCTTCCATGTGTACTCCTCATTTATTTATACGGAAGTTCAGTAGTAATGGTTCCCTAAAAATTTTTTTCACCGCATAAAATTATTTTTCCCATCAAGTGTATTGCATTACCCAAGGATTATACGGTGAGGGATAAGCTTAGTCTTTTGTATTCCTGGGAGTAAACCTTTGAGAAAACTCATTCGTATAATCGATTGGAGAGCACTGAACTATTCAGAAAAAATATGTCTCATTCTGAAAGGGGAATTCAGTATGTTTAAAAACCATATAAAATTTGCTTTCAGAAATCTAACCAAACACAAGGTCTATTCTGCCATTAATATTTTTGGTTTGGCTATTGCTTTGGCATGTGTGATTCTCATTCTTCTCTGGGTAGATCACGAATTGGGATATGACAGCTTCCATGAGAGAGCCGATCAGATTTTTTTGGTGCTAAGGGGGGAAGAAGATAACATCATGGCACCCACCTCAGGCCTTCTGGCTCCAACTCTGGTCGAAGAACATCCCGAAGTTTTGAATGCCACACGATACGCGCAGCTCCCAGAAACCGAGAAAGTCTTGATGCGCAAGAAAGATAAGCATTTTGAAGAAACTGTCAGTTTCACGGATTCTCACTTTTTCGAAATATTTTCCTTTCCCTTCTTAAGGGGAAGTGCTTCCTCAGCGTTAGAGAACCCAAATTCTGTGGTGATGACTGACAAAGCAGCGAGAAAATACTTTGGCAGCCAAGAGGCTTTCAGAGAATCTGTTCAGATGTTTTTTTTCGGACAAAAAATGGCAATGAACATAACGGGCATCATTGAAAATATTCCATCTAATTCCCACATTGCATGTGAAATATTTGTTTCCTTACATGTCATGCGCGCCCTTGGCATAAATTTGGATGACTGGGATAATCAGATTCCTCGAACATATATATTGACAAGAGAAAATCCCGATATTCATGATTTAACCAACAAGATTATTTTGTGTGAAACAAGGAACAGGCCTGACAGTAACCTGGAGAAACTGAGTTATGCTCTGCTCCCGCTTAAAAATATTCATCTCCGTGCAAAGAACATAAAATTTCTGATAACCACAGGCGATATAAAGTATGTGTATATCTTCGGTGCCATTGCCTTTATCATTATTCTGATTGCCTGCATCAATACCATGAACCTGTTTACAGCCCTCTCTCTAAAGCGTACGAAAGAAATTGGAGTAAGAAAAGTCGTGGGTGGGAGCCGAAAATCACTTATCTGTCAATTTTTATGTGAGACAATGGTCCTCTCTTTCCTTGCCCTCGTTTTGGCTATTGGATTGGCACAGGTATTTTTGCCAGCCTTCAGCCAGCTCTCCGGGAAAGAGCTGGCAATTCCGTTTTTTGATATCCGTTTTATTGCGGTATCCATTCTCATCGCTATTTTTACCGGTGTCTTTTCAGGATACTATCCTGCCCTGTTCTTGTCGGCTTTTCAACCGGCCAAAATGTTGAAAACGAAGGCTCATCTCGGAGCTAAAGGATTCACTTTTAGAAAAGGATTGGTCATTTTTCAGTTTTCACTCTCTATTATATTGATCATCAGCACCATCGTCGTCTTCAATCAACTGATTTTTATCAGAAACAGCAATCTGGGCTATGACAAGGAACATATACTCTGTGTCAGAATAAGTGAAGATATAGGAGGAGGCTATGATATTTTAAAAAGTGAGCTATTGAAGAATCCCGACATATTGGGCGTTTCCCGCACAGAGCCCATCGATGCAAATATGATTACCAATACGGATGGTGTGGAATGGGGAGGCAAGACAGAAAATGAAAGCCCCTATTTCCGCATCCTCCGGACCGATTATGATTTTGTATCTACCTATGGGATCGAAATGGATAAGGGAAGATTTTATTCAAGTAAATTCTCATCCGATGCAACAGGTTCTTATGTCATCAATCAAGCAGCCGCAGAGGCTATGCAGTTGGAATCTCCTGTCGGCGAAGAGATCAGCTTATGGGGCAGAAGGGGAATAGTGATAGGTGTCGTGAAAGATTTTCACTTTGGTTCGTTTCATACCTCAATCGAACCATTGATTTGCATCGTCCCAACGGAAAGGCTTCAAAATCTCTATATGAGGTTGATTTCCATCAGGTTCAGGCCGGGGGCACTACAAAGCAGCATGAGATATGTAGAACGCAAGTGGAAAGAGGTACTACCAGGCACGGCTTATAATTATTATTTCCTGGATGACGTGTTGAATGCCCAGTATAAAGGGGAACAAAGAATGGGGACACTCTTCAAATATTTCACAGTTTTTGCCATATTTATTGCCTGTCTTGGCCTGTATGGATTGGCTTCCTTTTCCGCAGAGCAGAAGATCAAGGAAATTGGGATACGTAAAGTCTTGGGAGCGACCGTCTCAAACATAACTGTGATGCTCTCGAAAGAGTTTTTAACATGGGTCATTTTGGCAAACCTTATAGCATGGCCCATAGGTTGGTTTGTAATGAACAAGTGGTTGCAGAATTTTGCTTATCGCACTTCTATCGGCTGGTGGATTTTTTTTCTGGCAGGTGCTCTTGCATTTGGAATTGCCCTAATAACCGTAAGCGTTCAAGCCATAAGAGCGGCAACGTCTAATCCTGTGGATGCCTTACGTTATGAATAGAACAAAAATCCTTTTTTCCTCCCCATAGTCCTCTCTTTAGCGATCCCCAAACAGGTCAATATTGCATCTTGAGATGAGGACTATTCTGCTGAAAAGATTCTGAACGAGCCTAGAAATCGCTCTTCCTCTTTACGAAAAGGCCGCACCAGCATTCTCCATCGGTTTTGTCTTTATAGGTTTCATGGATGCGGAAGTTGCAGGGACAGACCAGTTTAAAGTCTTCTTCAATATCTTTGGTTATCAACCTACATGGACAGAACTTCATTCCATGGTTTTTTTCGTTCTCGAAAATGCCCTGGATCAAGCTTCCCACCTTTTCAGGGTCAGGATTGACCTGGAATTCATTCTTTTCAGCAAACCTCTCGATCTCCTGAAGAAATTTATCTCTGTCTACACTCGTATTGGTCACTCCTGTGATCTTTTGTGCTTCATCTGATGAAACCTCGACATAGGCGTTTTTGACGCGACAGGTGGGACAGTCCTCTGGTGGACCTATGCCGTAGTGGATATCATTACAGATAAAGCAGCGCCAGAATTTTTTCATTCCACTTCGATATCTTCTGTGTTCTGCCACATCCCATGGATGTTGCAGTAGCTGGCGGCATAAATGGTGCCGGGGTTGTCGGTTTTGAAGCTGAGCACAGCCTGGTGGTGGGTGTAAACCGTACTCGTGTCCGGGCCTTCGGCGGATTCTCCGTGGGCAGTGAACTCTGCTGTGCCTATATGGTAGGGGAATTTACCTTCACGGGGATGGAAATAGACTGCGATCCATCTGATGTGGTGCTCTGTTTTGTTGGGATGAGCCACTTCTTTCCCGATGGTGACCTTGACATCGAAAAACTCGCCTTTTTTCACCTTTTCCGGGACTTCAATGACAGGGACATGCTTTTCCTGTTTCCAGTCCGCAGATTGAAAGAGTTCTCTAAAGTCGGCCATTGTTAACCTCCTGTTTCTTTGTGGCTTTTATTTTTCATATTTTATTCTTTGGAGAAGCTTTTTTCCCAATTTCTCAGGATTTCAATCACTTCTTTGTCAGAAACATCATACCAGTTTAGGTAAACCTGCGCTACTGCCTGGAAGAATTCAGGTATTTCCAGGATGACCGTTTCATCCGCGATTTTGTCTATCTCGCGAGCCACTCGTTCGCCCGAGACAGGAACAGCGACCACTATTTTCTGTGCCATTTTTTTTCGGCAGAGTGCCACCGCCGCTCTCATGGTCGAACCCATGGCCAGGCCATCGTCTACAAGAATGACAGTTCTTCCTGAGATTTCAGGCAGAGGCTTCCCATTCCTGAGCACGTTGACTCTCCTTTTGATCTCTTCACTCTGTTCCTGGACGATATTCTTGATTTCTGCTTCAGTCACCCAAATAGATGCTTCCTTGAGGATGACGACGCTTCCATCTTCAGACATGGCTCCGAATCCGGCTTCAGGATTATCTGGGAAGGGGAGTTTTCGAGCTATTAATATCGAGAAATCGGCAAGTAGATGTTTGGCCACTTGAAAGCCAACCTCCACTCCTCCTCGTGGAATAGAGAGGACCAATACTCCCTGGCCCTTGTATTTTTCCAAGGCTTCAGCCAACCTCTCGCCCGCGTCTTCTCTATTTTTAAACACGATTTTATTCATATCATGGAAGGGTTTTCTGGGTATCACCGATCATTTGATCTAAGAAAATCATTCATAATCGTACCAGTTTATCACCTTGACCGTCTTTCACTCAACCGTTCCTGAGTTTTCAAGCTTCGCTATTGAGGCTCAGCAGTATCGGACATCCCGAAAAATGTCTGGGATTTGTTATTTCTGCGGTTCGGGTAATGATATCATCTTTTCTTATGTGTTAGATAACCGCCAAGTGCATGATGGAGAGCGATATCCATGCTTCTGTTCTGTTTCTTTTTGACCCTGCCGGGAATGACTTATAAAAAATCCCAGTTTTTGTACAGATGGAATAAAGCTGAGATTATGGGTTATAATAAAAAACAATAAAAAAAATGCGATATGATAATATCAGAATCTGCCTGGGAGGATAATTATGTTCGGTAAAGGTATCACTTTAGTCAAACTTTTTGGCTTCAAAGTCAAAATTGACTTAAGCTGGCTCATACTCGGACTTCTCATAACATGGACTCTCGCTCAAGGACTTTTTCCTCAATTTTACGAGGGACTTCGAACAGCCACTTATTGGATTATGGGAATTGCGGGTGCTTTGGGTCTGCTGGTCTCCATCGTGTTCCACGAACTCTGGCATTCTCTGATCGCGAGAAAATTTGGCCTCTCCATGCGCGGAATAACGCTCTTCATATTTGGCGGAGTTGCAGAAATGACAGAGGAGCCCCCCAGTCCGAAAGCTGAGTTTTTCATGGCTGTTGCTGGACCCATATCCAGTATTGTCCTGAGTCTGGGACTCTTCGGGATTTTCTTTCTGGGAATAAACTTAGGATGGCCTGATTCAATAACCGGTGTGATCAATTATCTTGCTTTTTTGAATTTGATACTGGCTGGTTTTAATCTCCTGCCCGCCTTTCCCCTGGACGGAGGGCGTGTCCTCCGATCAGTCCTCTGGGGATGGAAGGACAACATTCGGTGGGCCACTCAGATCGCTTCAAAGATCGGGGGAGCCTTCGGGATTGCCTTGATCGTATTGGGTGTTTTGGAATTGTTCCTCGGAAATCTTATAGGTGGAGTCTGGATGGCCGTGATCGGATTATTCATAAGAGGGGCTTCACAGTCAGCCTACCAGCAGATGCTTATTCGAAGATCCCTGGAGGGTGAGAAAGTCCGTCGCTTCATGAAATCCGATCTGGTCACCGTCTCTCCGTCGATTTCTGTCGAGGATTTGGTTGAAGATTACATCTACAAGCATCATTTTAAAATGTATCCCGTGGTTGAAAACGACCAGCTACTTGGTTGTGTCACTCTCAGCCAGGTGAAGACTATACCGAAAGAGGGGAGGAAAGATCGTAAAGTGAGAGAATTGGCAGAGGCTTGTTCGGAGAAGAACACCATCGGTCCGGATGAGGATGCCATGAAAGCGCTCACGACCATGAGAAAGACAAATTCCAGCCGCCTTATGGTGGTGGAAGGAAACAGGCTTGTAGGAGTGATCACCCTGAAAGATATGATGGGATTGCTTTCTCTTAAAATCGATCTGGAGGAATGAGCCTCACACGAAATTTTTCATGCACTGTGGCCTCTCAGATGACCTTGACCATATGCATGAGAGAAGCTGATATGAGCCCCACTGTGAAGTTGTCATCAATTCCTATTGGGAGAACCTCTGCAATCGCAGCGACAGCAGCACCGGTCATAATCATTGATAAAGAGATTTCTAGAAAATAAGACCACAAAAATCCAAAAAGTATACAAGCGACAAAATAAGCCAGAAGACCTTCCAATGTTTTTTCGAAAATATTCTTTCGGCCGTACAAAATTCCGAAGCATTTTGCTGCCAGATCGCCAAAAGTCAGGAAAGAAATGGCGAGGATGGCGATCTTTTTCTCAAAGATCAGAAGAATAATAAAACAAGCCAATAAAAAGAAACTCATGGAGGAGAAAACTTTGACTTCTCTTTGTTTAATCACAACACTTTTCAAAAGAGCAAGATTGAATTTTTTAAACGTTAAGCGCGAGATATCAAATATTAAGAAAACGAGAGTGACAATTCCGACCAAGATCAGGACAAATCGTTTACCCAAGAAAAGATAAAAGAGCGGAAAAAGAGCTGCCAGTGGTCTCAGGAATGTCCGCCAGAGCCTTATTTCTTTTTTTTCTGCGCCAGATATCCCCTCCCGGAGGTTGCGAATTTCCCAACCCATGAACTGGCGGATAAGCTGTATCCAGCCCACAAAGAGCAGGGCCAGGACAAGACATGTGATTGAGTTGAGTGGTGATTCGAGCAGGATAAAGGTCACCAGAAATGGAATGATCGTCAAACCGGTCATTGCGCCGAGATGGGTGATATAAATGAGAATGAGTGTGCAGAGGACCAAGATGAACAACGCCGGCCATGAAAACCAATGATTGGATATCATAATGAAAATGAAATAGAAGAATATTCCAGCACCAGTTGCTCCACCCTGACCGCCCCTGAATCTGAGATAGAAAGGAAAGATATGACCGATCAGAGCAGCAATGCCTGAGAGATAAGCGAAGAGAGGGGAAACGAACAAAGAGCTGAGATGGATTACCAAGATCCCTTTGGAGAGGTCAAAAACCACTGTGATGATGGCTGGACCGAGTCCCATGAGGCGGTAGACATTCCTGGTCCCCGCATTTCCGCTTCCTTGTTTACGGATGTCAATCCCCCTGAGAATCCTGCCTAAGAAATAGGCGGGTGAGATTGACCCTATCAAGTAGCCAATAAGAATAGCTATAATTCCTGGCCACATGGTACTAATTATTTATTTTCTCAGTTTCCACCTACTGACAACCTGAATTGAGCCTATCACAGTTGAAACAACCAGGTCAATCCCACATATTACGGTACTTCTCCGGCGATGAACCTGCCCTTAGATTCTTTCACGACAAACAGTTTGTCCTGCATCTGACCACTACAACGAAGATATAACAGCGAGAATAATGTCTTTGCTAGATGATTTACTTCTCGAATAACTCATTGAACTGGAACTCGATCCATTTCATGTATGGGGCATCCCACATGTCGGTCTTCAGGTCATCAACAGCGATGAAAATGCGACTTTCATTCGCAAGAAAGATTACGGAATATTCAGTTGCGCCTTGAGCGACCTGTTGCAGGAGCCTTACGGCCTCCTCGAAACCAAGGGATTTACCCTGACGCGACCAGGCTTCCAGGGTGTGCATTCCCGTTTCATACCGCCAACGGGAAGAAAAAGAGGCTGTCCTGCCAAGGGAGTAATCAGGTTGATTCGGGTCAAAACCAAAAACAAGGTGGTGGTTCGAAGCCATAATGTTGGTATGATCTAGGGGGCGGACATCTGAGGGAGTTCGTACGGCAAAACCGGTGCGTCCGCCCTCGTAGATAAAGGCCGGCGACTCTTGATCCTTATAGGGTACAGCCCACAGGATGATCGACCCGGCTGCCGTGATACCGCCTGTTGAACATGCAAAAGGTTTCATCATCTTGAGAACACTTTCAGGAGAAGCATTCCTGCCTTGTTTTTCCAATATGATTCGCTGAATCCAGGAGCAGGGCACGATTCCATTGGGAACGGGTCCGGGACCTGAACCTCCGGCGTTTTCCATACTGTAAAGACCCTCCTCATTGATGCCCGAAATGGTACCGACAAATCCAGGCCACATAGTGGAAACCCAGCGTTTACGACCGGATTCAGAAGGATCTACTGCATAAACAAGGAAATGGCTGACAGTGACCTTCCTTACATCACATTCGCCGTCCATGTTTCTGGCAGCGATGAGACCACCGTTATGTTCAGACCCTTCTTTTTGTGATCCCCAAAAGGCGAATTGGGTACAGGCCGAGGGAGTGGCTCCTGGAAAAGCCGCTCGTCTCTCGATATAGGCATTGATGGCAATCAGGTCAGTACGGTTAAAATCGCGTTCCAAAACATCCATACACATATCCATACCCGATGCCTTCATGCCGCTGATGACGGCATCACACTCTTTCAGAAACTCGGTGGGATAGTTGAAGTGACCCTCCAGGAAAGGAACGAAAACCTCTAGATAACGTTTTGCCGAACGCCAGCTATCTTCGATGATGTAAAATTCAAAAAAGTCCTTGATCTGCCTTCCCACCAGATACCCATGAGCAAAACCCCGTTCTTCTGCCGTTCCCCAGAGCTGTAAAACTGGAAGCCCCCTTAGCCAGCTAAGGGCTCCATGCGCGGCAATTTTATTCTCTTTGGGAAAAACCTTGGGGACACGCAGCCTGAAATCGCAATCGGATACGTCGGATTGCGTACAATCAATCGGATCCCAACTTCCACCAGGTGTCGATGTAAACCACCCAAATGGTTCAGAAGGATCGAATCCCACTTCACCATTCCCATCGGTGTCGATAAAGGCCAGAACCGAGTAGTGACCGGGTGCCAAATGATCGAATGTGTAACTGCCCAGTTTTTCCAGTTTATGCGTCTGGAATGGATCGACATCACCATATATATCCGCCTTGCTGATCCGATGAAACCTCCCTTCAGAGGAAGCATGCAGTTTGTACAGATTGACAATGATGCCGCCGTATTGATCTCCGTCATAAATCAGACGACCGGATATGGATCTCGTATCCTTGCTGGCTCCCCCGTAGCTCAAAACAAAAAGTGATAGAATGGCTGTGATTAGTTTGTATTTTATCATCCTTATTACCTCCTATTGGACTGTTGTATATGCTGGTTCACCCTCTCTTCCTTCAGCGTTCGTTTCGGTCAGGGCGTATATGTAATGTCTATCCTTCTCAACTCGTCGGTGCCAGTAAAGAAATGTGTGGGCATTGAGTTCGACTAATAGAATCTTACTGTCTCCATCTATTTCATAAATTCTGTATGCCATGATGTTCTCATTATCAGGGTTTGCTTCCCAAGTCAGCACGTTGATGTACTCTTCTAAAAAAAGGGAGTGATTCACCACTTTACGACCCTCAAAACTTAAAGGCGAATAAATGATCCGGACAAAATTCGCTGTTACGGTTTTGTGGGAATCCATGGTTAGAGATATCGGATTCTTCTTCCTTGTGACATCGCAGCACCAGTGGCTGAATCCATAGTGAGTGTAGGGTACAGCTTTTATCCTTACTCTTGTTCCTTCATCATATATATATGTCTTGGGTGATGGAACGGTTGTTCCCCCATGACCTGAAATGAGGGCCAACGTGAACTGTCGTCCTTTCCTGAATTTGTAGCCCTTGATCAGTCTCTTGAGCCTATTGATATAGAAAGCTTCACCAAGAAATCCTCCAGAAGGGGAAGGATAGTCGTAACATCTTTCCACTGTTGTGCCTTCAAAAAGTTCATTCCAAGTTTCAATAAGAATAAGATGCCTTGTCTCTTCGGCTGGATCAAAATCGTAATCCATTGGAATTTTGGCAAATTCCGTCGCAAGAAAGTAATCTGGAGGACCTGGATATTGGTGGATATCCCTATGCCTCGGCTGATGCCTTCCAGGATCGTGAACCAATCTGTCGTCGTATCCTGGACCGACCGCACTGACTCTGTAGTTGCGTATCTCGTAGCTGTTAACGCCGTAGAGAGCCGCTCCCCAACGGAATCTCCCATCTGCTGCAGAGGTTAAGTCTTGGTTATATAAGAACCAAGTGTTCTCGAGGATAATGAATGGAATTATTGCTGCTCCGTTCGCATCCGTGAAGTCCCTAGAAAAATCGTTTTTGATTGCTTCCCACATCTCGTCAGAACTCTGATGACCCGTGAACCACATCCCCACATAGACTATTATGATTGGCCGCCCTCCTTCCTCGACTGATCTTCCATTATGTGTCGCCCACAGGGAGGTGGGAAGAGTCTGAAAGAACGGCCTGATTTTCCGCTCGTAAAAATATTGCCAATTATTTGCATCATCCAAAGGCATGGAGGGGCTAGAAGCGTAGCCTCTTCCGTTATAATAATTCCATTCTGCGCATTCAGAAGTGGTGTCATCGAAGAGACCCACTTTGATGGATGATCCAGTATCCCTTATGGCTTCCGCAAGATTGGATAATACAGAGATTCGAAAATAAGGCATAGTTGGATGGTCTCCCCAGCATACAGGAAAAACGTAATCGATACCTGCGCGCATCATGTCAAGGATTTCAAAAAAATACCAAGACTTGTCCATAGATGAGTATCTTAGGTATGATCCTGTTGGATGGTAGATCATTAAAGGAGTTTCACAATTGTTGTAAGGACAGTCATGCCAATAGAAGAAGTAGGTGCCGAATTTGGTATTATCAAATTGATCCTCGCTCTCTGAGAAGGAAGGCGTCAACATGTACAGACAAGTCAATACTAAAATAAAAAACAGCTTAATGATTCTCATGATTTATATCCTCTTGCTGCATGATTTAAGTTTTTCACTTGCTGCAAAATCTTGACACATAATGCAGTCTTTCCTGCTGACGTCTTGGAATGAATGTATCACAGTCGAAACGGCATGTTCAACAGAAAATACGACTCCTCTTGAGTCTCCCTCTCCTTGCTTCAGTGTGCATTAGAATATCCGCTGCCCTTATTCTCGTGGGAGTGGATAAAAGAAGTCCATTGATGCACTGACTCGCGTCTATCCGCTTGAAGGTGGGGAAACCTTTTCATAATATGAAGCGTCTTTCCTGATAGAGGCTGGTTTATGGTCTTTACGCTCGTTTATGAGGAGGAGTGACACATGTTAAAAAATTATCTCCATGTCACCTTTCGGAACATCTATAGAAACAAAGGCTATTCCTTTATCATCATCTTCGGCCTGGCCCTGAGCCTTTCCCTCAGCCTTCTCATCACCCAGATGATTTATAATTTCACCCGTTTCGACCGGTTTCACGAAAACAAGGACCGGATCTATCGTCTGGTCACAACGCGCACAAGCGGAAACATAACCGAGGATTTTGCCACAGCTCCCTTTCCCATGGCCTCAGCCCTTACCAATACTATCCCCGGTATCGAGGCGTCGACTGTATGGACTTGGGGTATGGGCGGAAACGCCGTTTGCCGCGGCAAGGTGTTTCCCATGTATACGTCATTTGCCGGGGAGGATTTTTTCCAGCTCTTCAGCTACAGGCTCAAGCATGGAGATCCGGCTGTCGCCCTGCGTCAGCCGAATTCCATCGTGCTCACCTCAGAGATTGCATTCCTATTTTTCGGCGAAGACAATCCTGTCGGCGAAGTTCTCCAGTTTGGCAGATGGGGGGATTACACGGTCACCGGAGTTTTGGAGGACTTCTCGCGTCTTAAAACCCATATCCATTTGAGATCCATGATCTCGCTTTCAACACTGCCTTCGTTGGAAAAGCGAGGGATACTCAGCTCCCGGTCGGAGGACTGGACAGATATCGGAAACACCTTTGTCTATATGATGCTCGAACCAGGCGTGTTCCCACAGATGATCGAAGATGGTGCGAACAGGCTTGCTGCGAACCGCATCCAGGACCAGAAATTTGAGTACCATTTCTGGCTCCAACCGCTGACCGGGATCGTTCCGGGTCCGGATCTTCGGAACAGTGCTGGAGATGTGATCCCCCCGGCAGTCATTTATGTTCTAATGGCCGTGGCTCTTCTTGTCGTCCTGTCAGCGGCATTCAATTACACGAATCTATCGACAGCGCAGGCCCTATCTCGGGCCAGAGAAGTGGGAATCCGGAAAGTTATCGGCGCCAGGAGGTATCAGATCTTTCTTCAGTTCATCGGTGAGAGCGTAACCATGACGCTTCTGTCCTTCATTCTCGCTTTCATATTTTATCGTGGCATTCTCATTCCGCTGCTTTACAGCCTTCATGATTTCGTGCGCAGCTATTTCTATTTTGTGGAAAATTGGACAACCCTGGGTTATTTTCTCCTCTTTGCCGTGGGAACAGGAATCGCAGCCGGGATCATTCCGGCCATCCATATCTCGAGATTCCAGCCCGTTCAGGCCATGAGGAATCTTCCCGGACTGCGCGTCGTTTCCCGTATTTCCCTGAGGAAAGGCCTCATTGTATTCCAGTCCGTCCTATCCGTTGTTTTTATAATTACCACTCTGATTGCCGTAGACCAGCTTAACTACATCAGAAAAGCCGATCCTGGCATGAGGACCGAAGGTCTTATCACCCTTTCTCTGAAAGGCGTCGATTACGGAATCTTTAAGCAGAAAGTCGTTCAGGACGTGCGCGTGCTGGGGATCACCGGAACAGAATATTTGCCCGGCACTGCGTCCCCAAGCAGTTATGTGTTCAAGCGGAGCAACAGTCCCCTTGAATGCAGGGTGAGTACGATCGCTTCCGACGCTGGATTCGTTTCTGTTTTCAGTCTACAGATTGTGGCCGGATCCAACTTCCCCCAAGACGTTCCCTCATCGCAGGAGACCCTGGTGATTCTTAATGAGGCCGCAGTTAAAGAATTGGATTTCAGTGGGCCGCAGGAAGCTGTTGGCCGGTCACTTTTGATGAAAGACGGGCAGGAAATCCGCGTGGTCGGAGTCGTGAAAGATTTTGCCCACAGCGAAATTACACGAGATCAGGGTGCTTTCGCCCTCCGATTCTTGCCTGAACGGTGTCGATTCGCGGTTCTTCATGTCAAGCCTGCCGAAATCAAAGGTATTGCCGCAAACCTGCAGAAGATGTGGGGATCGTTCGAGTCTGCTGCACCCTTCGAATATGCCGTGTTTGTGGATCAAATCGAGGAGGAGCTTATGGGCATTAAGGTGATGCTGAAATCGATCCGCTTTGTCTCCATCCTGACTGTGATCATCGTTTGTCTGGGATTTTTGGGGATCGCGGATTACAGCTCCCGTATTCGGAGGAAGGAGATCGGAATCCGGAAAGTCTGCGGAGCTGGGGACTGGAACCTGGTGAAGCTATTATCGCGCAACTTCATGGGCATGCTCGCGGTTGCGGCAGTTCCTGCCATCCCTCTTGCCTGGTGGTTCAACGGCGTTCTGCTGTCGCTTTATGATAAGAAGGTCGAAATGAGAGCTGAGCTCTTTATCCTTGGAGCCTCTATCGTAATGGTCTTGGGAATGGGGATGGTTCTCTCCCAAACCATCCGTGCAGCCCGCACCGATCCCGTAGACATCATCCGCTACGAATAACGCCTCTTCAATTGCGGAATAAAAAATTTGTTCCCTTCCATAAAAAAGTCGATATCTTTATAGGGGAATATTGTTTTCTGTTCGAACATGAACATTAAGTGTTAAATAATGATACATCTTGTTTGAAATGTGTTTGAATATCCCAGGAGACAAAATGGCATATTTAATGCAGTCATAACAGGAGAGGATGAGTATATATCGCTCAATTCAAGGTTATGGGTGCCGAATATACTCAATAGCTTTCATCACATAAAGGGAGGCTAGAATGAAAAAGCTATTTAAAAACCAGGTTTTATGCACAATCGCATTCTTTATCCTGTTTCTATCTATGGCCCTTTCTGTCACCGTTGCACAAGTAGGCTCTGATGAGGAATTGAAGAAAAAGTATGCACCGATTCTGGGGGAGTATGAATTCTTAACAGCAGGGGGGGCATTCACCTTGAAGTTTTACGTAGAAGGCGGTGCTCTTTGGGCAGACTCCGGTGATGGAAGACCCGCGACAATGGAACCGTTGAAAGACAAAGAGTTTGAATTCACAGCCGAAGATCCACAAGCAGGAATTTTTGAAATCAAGTTTTTAAAAGATGACCAGGGAAAACACACCATATGTCATGTTGTAAATACAGGCATGGGATTGGATGCTATAGGGAATAAAATTGTCTGAGAAATTTTAGGTTATGAATCCTGTCAGCGGTAAATCCACCTCTCTAAGAGGTTCAAAATGATCAAGAACTATCTAACGATCGCATTAAGGAATATCAAAAAATACAAAGGTTACTCCTTCATCAACATCGTCGGATTATCTGTCGGCATGACCTGTTGTTTTTTGATAATGCTTTGGGTATACGATGAACTCAGCTTCGACCGCTTCCATAAAAACGCCGACAACCTGTATAAAGTCGAACAGGACTATTTTTACTCCGGAGAGACTTATCATGTCTATCCCACTCCCTATCCCATGGGACCTGCCCTCAAGGCGGAAGTCCCTGAAATCGTCGAACAAAGTCGATATGCGAGCCTAGGAAATGTGCTCTTCAGGCATAAAGATAAAGTCTTTTTCGAGAATAGAGTTAATGCTGTAGATCCGTCCTTCCTCCAGATGCTCACCTATCCCTTTTTATCAGGGAGTCCGGAAACAGCACTTAGTGGGTCGCATTCAGTCGTGCTATCTGAAGAAATCGCCAGTAAATATTTTGACACTGATAATCCTATCGGAAAAGTTATCACCTTAGACAACGAATACAGCTTCACCGTAACGGGGGTATTCAAGAACGCACCTACGAATTCCTTTCTTCAGTTCGACATCCTGCTCCCCTTTGATTTCACTGAGGAAACAGGCCAATATCAGGATAGCTGGAGGAGCAACTCCATCATTACTCTTGTTCAACTCCATGATGATGCCTCGATTCCTGAAGTCAATACAAAAATTACTGAAATCCGTCACAGAAACGTTGCTGATTCTTTAACGGATCCCGAGAGTCTGCGGCGATTCGATGAAGCTCCGATGACACAAGTCATGCTGATCCCTTTGACAGATGTCCACCTGCGCCGGAATTCAGGTTCCGATCAACAATCAAGTGTCATGACATACATCTATGTTTTCACGGTCATCGCCTTTGTCATTCTCTTTATTGCCTGCATCAATTTCATGAACTTGGCCACAGCCCGTTCTGCAGGAAGGGCTAGAGAAGTAGGGGTCCGCAAGGTCGTTGGTGCAATGAAGACAAACCTCATCAAACAATTTTACAGCGAGTCCATCTTGCAGGCTTGCCTGGCTTTGTTTTTTGCAGTTCTCCTCACCACAAGTGTTTTGCCTCAATTCAATGCTCTGGTCGGAAAAGAATTTGCGATTAAAAGTCTTCTGAATTTTAAATTCGTGATCAGCATGATTGCCATCACCTTGATGACTGGGGTATTTGCGGGCAGTTATCCTGCGCTTTTTTTATCGTCATTCCAGCCGGCAAAGGTCCTGAGGGGAGCATTTTCTGGAGGAGTAAAAAGTGGTCTGTTCAGAAAAACCATGGTCCTGATCCAATTTACGCTCTCCATTTTCCTCATCATCGGTACAGGAATCGTCTACAGGCAAATGAACTATATGCAGAACATGGAATTGGGTTACGATAAG
>Ga0209427_10000776_pt1 | contig 35094 bp, 37 predicted proteins | sample DeeMarSWOR136_30_FD_187465 | JGI IMG/M metagenome (GOLD analysis project Ga0209427, IMG submission 187465) | Marine sediment microbial communities from White Oak River estuary, North Carolina - WOR-1-36_30 (SPAdes) (version 2) | ecosystem: Environmental > Aquatic > Marine > Intertidal zone >...
CATCATTTGGGGGCAGGATTCGAAGCGGTCCATTTAGCTCATACGGACCGATTTTCTCCCTGGCAGACCCTGGTGTTTGCACACTTTCGGAGAGACCTGCCAGTGGCCGGCAATGCTTCCTCTGGAACCAGGATCTATTCGACCCACAAACTTATGCTTTACTGCGAGTGGGTGAACAGAGAGCTGTCAGGAGAAGGCCTGTTCAGAATCGGCGACGGCCTTGCGATGGAAAATCTCCAGAGCGTGCTGCCCGAGCATCTGGCTCTCACAGGTAGAGGTGCAAGAGAGGAGTTCCTGCGCATAATTTCCCGTGTAGGCGACGGGTACATTCCTGCCGGTGCATTTGAAGAGGATGTGGCCCGCATAGAGGAGGTTCTCGGGTTGGATGAAGCAGAATCATACCGAATGATCTACGGAGGTGATTCAAAGAGGGGAGCGCAAACGCAACTGCAGGGGGAAATTGCACATCTGCGACACCTTTTTTATACTTATCTGCAAAAAAAGCGGGCAAGAGCCTGAACTATGAACGTGTTCGTTGAATATCTACCCTCGGGCGAGACAAACCTTATTATCGAGAAGGATGGGAAAAAAAACCCGGTCTACTCCCGTCACTCACCCGGTCGTGATGGCCTGCGATTCTTCAAGGGCAACTACGAAGCGGGGTGCGATTTATACGTACTCATCGGTCTGGGGCTCGGCTATCACATCGAGCCCTTTGTGCAGGAGCAGAGCGTGGAGAAGGTCGTGGTTCTTGAGCCGTTTGAGGAAGTCTATACCGCGGTCCGAAGCTTCGAAATGGTGAAGAGAATCCTCACGCACCCAAAAGTAGAGGCGATCTGGGGGCAGGAGGTGGAGAAATTCATCAAGGAGATGAAAGGCCGTTACGATTTTCTCTTCCATAAGAAAATACGTGTGTTTAGCTACCCCCCCCTCAGGAGGCTCTTTCAGCCGCTCTATGGAGGAGTGGAGAAGAGACTGAGGGAAGCGCTAGACACCCTTATTGATGATTCTCTCACCATTGCGCACTTCTCACGGACCTGGCTGCGAAACTTCTCCGCCAATATCTATAAAAGGGAATGGGTAAGGCCCCTTGCTTCCATCACAGGTTCCTGCAGGGGAACAGCGGTGGTGACTGGAGCGGGCCCGAGTCTGGACCGATGGGTCGGAGGATTAAAGGAGAAAAGAAGCGCATTTTTCCTGATCGCGCCGGATGCGTCGGTGAAACCGCTGATCCAATGCGGGATCACACCGGACCTCCTCATCAGCATCGATCCTCAGCCTCTCGTGTGGTCGCACTTCTCAGGAATCCAAGACAGTGTGCTTAAGTCCATCCCGGTGGTTTTGAGTCCCTTGAGCAACCCCCGTCTCTTCGACACATTTAAGAATCGGTATATCTATTTTACATCCCACCCTACCACACGGCTCTTTCCTCCTGATGTCGTACGGTCGAATCTCATCACGCAGGTCGGCTCAGTCGGAACTCTCGCGCTCAGGATTGCCCTTATGATGGGTTTTGAACACATACTACTGGCGGGGTTCGATTTTTCCTATCCAGGAATGAGAGCCTACGCGAAGGGGTCATTCTTTTACGAATACTGCATAGGGTGTTCTTCCCGAACTACTCCTCAGCAAACCCATGAAGCCGCGCTTCTTAGACGGAGCACCGGGATGGCGGAAGTTGCTGCAGGACAGTTCCTTCTCTCAAGCGAAAACCTGCTCCGTTACAGAAGGGAAATGGAGGAGCTTGTTGGGCACAGAGGAAGCGCCCGGATACAGCAGCTCAGTGGGGGGCTTACGATCAGGGGAGCAGTACAGGTCACCGAGATTCCTGAGATGGGAGGGTTCAACAGGAAAAGGGATGCATCAATGAGAATATCCCTTTCAGAGGGAGTTGCGCTTGACATGAGGACCATCCAGATGCTTACCGTTTCACTTGCGCTGCGGTATAGGATGTTGAAACACCTGGACAACACAGAAGCCTACGAGCGTTCGAAAGAATATCTCAGAAAGATGTACAATTTACGGCAATAATAGGGCATACAACCTCAAGTTTGAAATATCCGATTCCGATATTTAAAGACAAATAGCTCAGGGGATTGCTGATGGACCAGGACAGGATATCCTCTTACAGGGAGACACAGATAAAGACTGCTTCCAAGGGAACTCTCGTGGTCCTTCTCTACGACGGTCTTATTCGATTCATCGATACTGCGGTCGAAAACCTCCCGAAGAAGAAATACGACATCGTAAATGAGAACATACTCAAGGCGCAGGATATACTCTCCGAATTGATCCTGGCCTTGAACTTCGATGCCGGTGATATAAGTCACAGACTGTTCAACATCTACACCTTCCTTAACACCAAACTCATCGAGGGGAATGTGAAAAAGGACGTCGCACCGCTGAAGTTTGTGCGATCCATGGCGAATGAGCTCCGGGACGCATGGAGCAAGATCGCCAATAAGGGGGGGGCACCTGATCTGAAGGAGATGAAAAAGGAGGGAGGGATCGACATTGCTGGATAGAAAACGCGATTTTCTGGAAAACCTCGAGCTGCTCAAGAAGTGCTATCTGAACCTGATCATACTCAAGCAGCACGAGCAGGATGCCTGTGATCACGGTTCATACGAAATTCTTCATGAGCTTGCAGAGAATGAGCGGGTCTTTATTGAAGATATCAAAGGAATTATGAAGATCGTAGTACCGGACCTGCTGTACTACCGAGCAGACAGCGAAGTCCGACGGAAGGTCGATGAGATTGAATGCCTTCAAACCTCTATGGTTCGGAAAAGCCTCACGCTCAGGCAAGAGCTGGAAGGCATGATAGAGATCACGAGAAAGAACCTCGAGAACCTCAGGGTGTTTACAAAACCCTCCTCACACCAGCACCCCGCACTTGTAAACCTTCGCGCCTAGAGACCTTTTCTTTTTGCGAAATATCGATTTTCTTATTATCCTGTCTGTATACACACATCCACTAAGGTCGCTCCCATGGAAAAGGTACTATATTTAATAGACGGACATGCCCTCATCTACAGAGCATACTATGCATTTATACGACGTCCCCTCATCACTACGAAAGGGGAAAATACCTCTGCAATCTTCGGTTTCATGCGGATGGTCCTCAAGATGATGAGTGATGAAAGGCCGGAGTACCTGGCGTGTGTGTTTGATTCCAAATCTAAGACTTTTCGGCATGATATGTATAGAGAGTACAAGGCGAAACGGTTGGCAGCCCCGGAAGACCTCAAGTATCAGGTCGAAACCATAAAGGAGCTGGTACAGAGGCTGGGTATGGCCAGTGAGGAGATGAATGGATTTGAAGCTGACGATATCATCGGTACCTTGGTTGAAAAGGCACGAAATCAGGGATTCAGAAGTGTGATCATTTCAGGGGATAAGGACATCCTGCAGCTCGTTGGTGGCAGCGTGACCGTGTATGCGAATAAAAAGGGCCTCTCAGAGATCGATATAATGGACAGAAAAAGGGTGGAGGAGGTATGGGGTGTAAAACCGGAGCACATGACCGACCTCCTCGCGCTCATGGGTGACCAGTCCGACAATGTTCCCGGAATCAAAGGAATCGGGCAGACCATCGCCGTGAAGCTCATCCAGCAGTTCGGCAGCATCGAGTCACTCTACCAGAATCTTAAAAAAGTTGAAAGCAATAGGACAAGGGAACTGCTTACCGGAGGGAAAGAGGATGCCCTGTTGAGCAAGCAGCTCGTGAGCATACGGACGGATGTGCCTCTTGAGGTACGGTTCGACAACTACAGAATCGCTGATTTCCCGAAGACCGAAGGAATCGACCTCCTCCTGGAGAAGGAGCTGAACTCCATCGCCGCAGAGCTCAAAGGGGTGAGGAAAATCGAGAAAAGAGAGGAATCGAAGAGAGGAACCTATACCCTGATAGACCGCAGGGAAAACTTTCAGGACCTCAAACGCCGGATTGCAGAGCAGAAACTGATCTCCGTGGATACGGAATCTACGGGTAGGGACCCACTTCTTGCTGATCTCATCGGTGTTTCCATCTCAACCTGTGAAGGAGAGGGATACTATTTACCAATCCGCACAAAAGGGGCGGGCGCGCTTGGGGTTGATTTCCTCATGGAAGAGCTGAAACCGATCCTGGAAGATGACAGGATTCAAAAGGTAGGCCAGAACATAAAGTACGACCTTGTCCTTCTCATGAAAGAAGGTATCTTCATGCACGGGATACAGGGCGATTCCATGATCGCGGCTTACCTCCTGAACCCGCAGAAACAGAGGTACAGTCTCGACGACCTGGCTTTTGAGTATCTCGATTACAGGACCATCCACTACGATGAGGTGGTGAAAGAAAAAGGAAAGACACTGCTCGACTGTCCCCTCGAAGAGGTGATCATTTATGCCGGAGAGGACAGCGACATTACCCTGCGCCTTTATGATCTGCTGGTGAAAAAGCTCGAGGAAGAAAAGCTTCTTTCTCTCTACAATGAGGTTGAGATTCCGCTCCTCGTGGTGCTCGGGAAGATGGAGCACAGAGGAGTTCGTGTCGATCCTGTTTACCTGGAGGAGATGAGTAGGAGTTTCAGTCAGGAACTGGACGAACTGGAAAAGAAAATATACGGCATTACGGGCTGTAATTTTAATATACGCTCTACAAAGCAGCTTGCTTCGGTTCTTTTCGAACAATTGGGGCTCCCTGTGCTGAAACGAACTAAAACAGGCATCTCTACCGATGAGTCAGTCCTCGAGGAGCTTGCCCGGAAATATGAAATTGCACGGCTGCTCCTGCGACATAGAACACTTTCGAAGCTGAAGTCTACTTACATCGATTCCCTGCCCACGATGATCAACCCTGCGACCGGGAGGATCCATACATCTTTCAACCAGACCATTGCGGCAACAGGGAGGCTTTCTTCGAGCACTCCAAACCTCCAGAACATTCCCATCAGGGAGGCTGAGGGAAGGGCGATTCGGAAGGCCTTCATCCCTGAAGAGGGCTGGGTATTCGTTTCCGCAGACTACTCACAGATAGAGCTCAGAATCCTGGCCTCCCTCTCTTCCGACGAGACTCTGCTCAGCGCATTCCACCGGGATGCGGACATTCACAGAGAAACGGCATCGATTCTCTTCAGCATTCCGACCGAAAGAGTCGGGGATGAACAGCGGGCGGCAGCCAAGACCATTAACTTCAGCATCATCTACGGCATAAGCCCCTTTGGGCTTGCAAAAAGTCTGGGAATATCCCGTGGAGAGGCTTCTCAGTTCATAGATACATACTTCGTGAAGTACGGCGGTGTGAAGCGCTTCTTTGATGCCCTCGTGGAGGACGCAAAAAAAAAGGGATACGTAGAAACGCTCCTCGGCAGGCGGCGCTACATTCCAGAGATACGCTCCGAGAATACGAACATATTTGAGGCCGCGCGGAGAATTGCGATCAATACACCTGTGCAGGGAACCGCAGCGGATCTTATAAAAAAGGCGATGGTGAGTATAGACCGCGAGATGGAGAAGCGGGAAATGGCGAGCAGGATGCTCATCCAGGTGCATGATGAGCTCGTATTCGAGGCCCCCCGCACTGAGTATAGAGCGCTTATCGATCTCGTGAAGGACAAAATGGAGAATGCACTCGATTTCTCCGTTCCCCTGAAAGTGAATGTGTCGGTGGGAAACAACTGGGAAGAGGCGCACTGAAGATGATCGTCGGGATCACAGGGAACTATTGCTCGGGAAAGGACAGCGCAAGCATGCTGTTCTCAGCACAGGGTTTTACGGTTATAGATGTGGATAAGGTGGGGTATGAGGCACTGAAGGCGAAAAAGGAGGAGATAGTGGAGGCCTTTGGTGAAGGTGTTCTCACCGGTTGCCAGGTGGACAGAAAAAAGCTCGGCAGGGTCGTATTTTCAAACAGCGAGGAGAAGAAGAGGCTCGAATCGATAGTGCATCCGTGGATGATTCGGAAGGTGAAATCCTCGATCAGTGGAGGTTGTGAGACGGTCATCAATGCAGCACTCTTGGTGGAGATGTGCCTTTTCGTGCTCTGCGATTTCGTCCTCGGTATCCAGGTGAATGAGAAAAAAGCGCTCGAGCGAGGAATGGCGCGGGATGTACTCTCCCACGAAGAGGTACTGAAGATAATGCGTTCCCAAATCCCTTTAAAGCAGAAAATACAATATGTCGATAAGATTATTGATAATAACGGAACTTTCAAAGAGTTTGCGGAGAGAATCAACGAGTTGATTGCCTCACTTCGCCGCCAGAGGGGAACGCTGTAGATAGAGGCAGGGAAGATAAAATGGATGAAGAGAGAAGGAGAGGAAGGGAATATTACCAGGTAACCCTTGATACAGGGCGTATTTTCTGGATTGCCTTTCTTCTGGGTATTATAGTGATCGGTATCTTCATATTCGGGTATTATGTGGGTGGAGACAAGTTGAAGAAAGGTCTGACGACTCTCGGAAAAAGCGGACTTCTCAGCACAGAGAGAAGCCCTGCAGAAACCGAAACCACAAAACTCCCCCCTCTCAATATATTCAACAGAGACCTTGAATCAGAGACGAGATTCCTCGATCTGGAGAAGCCGGAAAAACAGCCTCCCCTGGCTATTGAGGAAACAAAGGATCAGGTCACGGAGATAAAACCCTTCGAACCTCTGGAGGAAGAGGAAATTTTCGAGCAGGTGAAGAGGGCCTCTCCATCTATTGCAAAACCCCCTGAGAAGAAGTATACCTACCGGGAAGCAGGCGATTACTACATTCAGGTGGCTTCATTCACGAAGAAAGAGAACGCGGACGCGATGGCCGAAGGTCTGCGGAAGAAGCTGTACAAAGTGGTTATTGAGGAAACAACCGTGGACAGCAGGCAGTTCTATAGAGTACAGGTGGGGCCCTTCGAGACGAAGAGCATCGCCAGGAACACGATGATATCTATGAGAAACCGCTATGATCTGAAAGACCCCTTTGTCCTGAAAAAGAATTCATAACCGCCTCTGCCATCTTGACAGTCCCCCGTTTGTGCATTAATTTCATTACCAGTACGAATAATGAGAAGTGCTTTGGGGAGCAGCGTGTCTCTATGAAACGGAATGGGGGCCTGAGAAAACCACAGTGGCTTTCGAAAAAGATCGTGTATTCGGAAGAACGCCGGGAAGTGAACAGCATCCTCGCTCATCTGGGGTTGCATACGGTGTGCAAGAATGCCCGGTGTCCCAATCTTTCCGAATGCTATTCCCACAGGAGAGCAACCTTTCTCATCCTGGGAAACAGGTGTACACGAAGCTGCACCTTCTGCTCGGTTGAGAAAGCAGGCATTGGTGTCCATCTTTCGCTGGATGAGGAGGAGGCTACGAAGATTGCAGAGGCGGTCAAGGCACTCGGGCTCCGGTATGTGGTCATCACTTCTGTGACCCGTGACGACCTGCCCGACGGTGGGGCAGGGCAGTTCGTTAGGACCCTTGAGAAAATCAGGGAACTTGACAGAGGAATCAAAGTCGAAGTCTTGACTCCTGATTTCATGGGGAACGAATCTGCAATCCGTGCCGTTGCAAAGGCCCGCCCGGACGTGTACAATCACAACGTAGAGACCGTTCCTCGATTATATGAACGGGTAAGACCGGGTGCAGACTACCAGAGGTCTCTGGGTCTCATCGCCTTTGTGCGACGGTATGATCCGGCGATATTTTTAAAATCCGGATTGATGGTTGGTCTAGGTGAAAGTGAAGACGAAGTGTTCGATGTGCTCAAGGATCTTCGTTCAGCGGGGTGTGACGCAGTGACGATCGGTCAGTATCTTCGCCCAGGACACTGGAATATTCCGGTAAGTGAATACGTACCACCAGAACAGTTTGACCGCTACAGGGCCATTGCACAAGAGCTTGGATATCGATACATAGCAGCTGGTCCCTATGTGAGAAGCTCCTACATGGCTCACGAGGGCTACAGAGATCTCAGCGAGTGACTCTAAACCTGTTTCTCAACTCATTTCAGAAAAATTAAAAAAACGTCATCAAGTATTGACAGGCAAAGATTTAACGTCCTATACTTATAAGAAAGGGAGGTGAATATCCCTTTCAAAGAAAAAGGACAAATATGATTAAAAATTCAAAACGCACTTACCGATATAATATAAGTAAGTTTATATTTATATCTTTTGAAATACCGGTACTGTATGAAAATGTCCGTTGATCGATATTTTTAGGATAAAAGGAGCACGCGAATGAAGCGTACATCTCTCATTCTACTTATAGTCGTATTTATCATTCTTATACCAATCACACTCTTTCCCCAGTATCTCGGAACGAGGTTCAAGATGGAGGACATCAGGTCGCTTATCCTGGACGGTTTCGAGAACAACGACAAGAACTGGCAGGTATCAGCTTCCCGCTTTACTACGGAGGGGTTTCCCAAGCTGAAACCCGGGATTGAGGGGGCGCCGATCGCGCTCACCGGCGCATTTGCCGAGGGTGAAAACAAGTATGTAATGGGGCTAAGGGCTTCCTTCACACGCAAAGGATACAACAGAGTATGGATCTATCCTGAAGAAGAGATCGTGATACCCGGAGCGGCGAAGAAGATCGACGTGTGGGTATGGGGAGCTAATTATTACTACAACCTGGAAGTTCACCTGAGGGATTACCGTGGGATCGTGCACAAGCTACCGCTCGGGAGCCTACATTTCATGGGATGGAGAAACATGAGCGTAGAGATTCCTGTTCAAATACCCCAGTTCATCAGATATCTTCCCATGGAAAAACCGCTCACTTTTGTTCGTTTCGTAATATGGACTGAACCCACGGAAAGGGTGGACGATTTTATCATCTATTTTGACCATCTGAAAGTACTGACCGATGTGTACAGGGAGCGGTTTGACGGCGATGTACTCGCTGATGAGTCAAGAGAGATATGGAGTTCCGAATGAGAAGCAGCCCGAGCTGCGAGCAGCCTCGGGCTGAGATTTTCAATTTCTAGGAGGCGGATTTACGTCTTTGTTCACCACCGATGAAAAGGAGATGAGGTAAATGGCCAGAATCTGTGTTATAATGGTGACCCTGTTCATTATTGTGTTCGTACCACTTGCGCTTAATGCTCAGGAACAGGAAGTGGAGAATCTTCAGATCGGTATTCAAACAGGAACCCAGCTGCTTGCTGATATTCCGATCGCACACTTTGAAGATGCAGATACCTGGACAGCGGCGATGCCGATAGACCAGGGTCTTGTGTTTTCGATGCGAAGAAAGGGGAGACCGCTGGAAGTTTCCGCAATTGACCCGAACGATGGAACGAGGAGTGATTACGTGCTTGGGGTAAAAGTTGCATTCAACCAGCGAGGATACTCACATTTTCGTATTCGTCCCTCAAAACCGATCAAGGTTCCCGGAATCACAAAAGCAGTCACTGTCTGGATCTGCGGACGGAGCTTTAAACACCGGATGTACATGCATGTGCTCGACTACATGGGTACGGAAATGATCCTCGATATGGGTCTCCTCGACTTCGTGGGATGGAAGAAGCTCTCCATTGCGATACCGGTTACTATTGAGCAGGACAATTATCACAACACTGAGTGGCGAGGGTTGAGCTTTGCGGGATTCAGCATTCTGTGTGACCCCACGGATACCTATGGCCTGTATTATATATACTTCGACGAGTTGAGAGCAATCACAGATGTCTATAATGAAGAGTACCGAGACGAAGACGATATGCAGGATGGGTGGTGATAACTTCTCGGGAGGAGATTTGCCTATAGATCTTTCGTGATATCATGAACTCTGATCTCTAAAATTGATAGAGAGCCACCTGTTCAGCTCAGCAGGTGGCTTTTCATAATTCTAAGATATTTTAAATGTAAATAAGTGTTTCCCCTGAGTGTGACAATCGGTACAGCTGGTGGATTCAAAACGCCGGTGGTGGGTGAGAGTAATTTCATAAATAATCTCTATTCGTTTTTACGGATAGAGATTATTTTGTCTAAGGGGTTATACGGTCATCTATGGAAAGCAGGGAGAGAATCAAATCAGAGCTTGAGATCAAAGAGCGTATCTTAAAACAACTGGAGGGAGTATATAAAACATCACGGGATGGATTTCAGAAAAAGAGAGTCCTGAAAGAGATCGAGGAGATAAAAAGTACTATTAAAAACCTCAAAGGCAAGCTGGTTATTAGAAGTTTTGAAGACGATCTGGAGGAGGAGGAAGAGGTAGAAGAGGAACAGCCTGCGTCGATTCTGAGCTTCATAGAGGTATTCCCTTTTAGAAACGATTCGAGAGACAGAGAGATCGACGCAGTTATATCCTACATGATTTTTTATGAGGAAAACTACCTCCCCATACTCTGTGAATACTATATAAAGCTTGATTTCAATCACTCGATAAAGAGGGATATGTTTTATCCCCGATTCATGGAAATAAAGAAGATACTGAAGGAGTACAACTACGAGCTGGATATTCTCAACAGGGAGGAATACAACAGTATTGCCTTCTACCGGGACAAATCCATCGTCCATAAAATACGGCATAGATATTTACTCTCTCTTGACAAATACTTCAAGGATCTCAGGAGTTTTCTCGATATTTTAATCGATGACTATAAAACGAGTGGAAATATAGTGCTCAATCCCCACGGCATATTGAGTCTGAGTGAGTTTGAGAGGAACAGAAGGCTCGACGGATACATGGTGATTGATTGTCTGAGCGAGCTCCACGCCTTTTCTGTCGAGTTCATACGGTTTCTCGGGATGCCAAATTTTTAATCATCACGGGGGTCATACAATGCCCGGACCGCAGAGAGGCGAGGAGACAAACAGCACCATTGGCTCAAATTCCCGATTTGAAGGAAGATTCGCAGTGAAGGGATCGATTCGAATAGACGGAAAGTTTGAAGGAGAAGTTCTCATCGTCGATAAGGTATTCATCGGTCCCAATGGAAAGGTAAAGACGAATATTAAAGCATCGAGTGTCGTCGTAGAAGGAATCCTTATTGGTAACATACAGGCCACCAGCAGGGTTTTACTCCTTCCCACGAGCAGGATTCTCGGAGACATCCAGACGCCGGAGTTGATCATTCAGAACGGCACCATCCTCAAGGGCAGATGTACTATCAGTCATAGCTCAGACCAAGATGCGCGCGAGCTCATCCTCTCCCTCTACGAGAAGGATAGTGGATGATTGACGCTCCTATTCCACCCTACTGCTCTGCGAAAGATAGTAGAGTGTTGCAAAAATCGCGAAAATCCCGTTGATTATACCTGCATATACCGCCAGATTCATGCCTCCAAACAGCACTCTGGAAAAGTACCTGTGGCTGTATATGATGAGACTGTTCATGTCCACATACAGGATGTGAAGAAAATGGGCGAGAAAGGGAACAACAATAATGAAAAGAAAAAGCTTGAACGCAGGAGGGAACTCATATATCGAGCGCTTGGCCCAGGAAAAGGCAGAGATAAAGAGGGTGAGCACATAGACGGAGAAGAGAATTCCGAGTTTTTGTGCTGCGTATCGTTCTTTACTTTCTATATCGAACCCGCTCATTCTGAGGTTTTCGGACAACGAAAAACGCTCATACACGTTTAACATTCCTTGTAATGCGTTTTTTTCCCCAGTGTATATGAGATAACCCGGTTCAACAAAGGGTGTGGTTATATACCCTTCCAAATCCTTTTCATTTACCTTCCTGAACCCTTCGTTGTTCTTGAGACGAATGCCTCCGTTTATCCATTTCCCATACTTCCAGTTAACCATCGGAGACCCTCTGGACATTTTGATACGCTTTATATTGTAGAAATAGTAGTTGTTCCTGAAGGGTACGATTCGTTCAACGGTGTTCACGTATCCTTGCCTGTCAACAAATATGAGATTGTTTATGGATGGAAGCCATTCGGATTCTCTCAGCTCGTCAGGTAGGAAATCTATTTTCTCGAGCTCTTTTACGACCGTCTCAAGATAGAGAGAAAGATCACTCATCTGGGGATATTTTTTTTGCAGGCTAGAAAAAACAGCGTAGGCTTCGTAATATTTTTTTCCTTTGAGGTATTCGATACCCCTCTCCTTCTGCTGGATCAGCCTTTTTTTCTGTTCCTCTTCTTTGGTAATACTTCCAAGACTTCTTGCAACTTGTGCCCTGGTTCGCCTGTACAGTTCCTTCAGCTCTTCATTGTCTCGATGGAGCTCTAAGGCCCTTTCGAAATAGAAGAGCGCACTGTAATAGTCCTCATCTTCGTATGCTGCCTGTCCTTTTTCGTAGTAGGTTTCGGGAGCCTTTTCCTTGTAGGTAGTTGCTTTCGGCGCCAATGCTCTCACGGCAGCAATCTCCTCAATGTTCTTGATAGCGCTGTTGTAGAGATCGATCATCTTCTGGTTTGTGTTATCGATTTGTAAATAAACATCGAGGACGGAGAGGACCTTCTCGTAATTCCTCCTCTCAAAGAGCTCGTTCGCGTAGGATGCTGCCCTGCGGGCAACCCGCAGGCGATATTTTATCTCGGCCTTTTCCTTTGACAAGCGCGGGATGATAAGCAGCTCCGATGCCAGTATCAGTATGAGAAAAAGGACCAGGAGAACATAGGATGGATGGGCAACGCTACTGTAAGTAAAGGCATCGGTTTGAAAGGGTTTCAGAGTGAAGAGCGCTGAGAAACAAAGCACGTAGATGAAGATAACCAGGGTCGGGAGAAGCTTAAGACTCTTTAACAGGGCTTCCCTGAAGAGGAGTGCATTTTTCAGTGACTTTACCTGAAGATATTCCTCATCAATCCGTCTGCTTTCGTAGAGCAGAAAGAAAATGAGAGTGAGGATAAATACAATGAGGAAGCTCAGAATCAGGAACTGGAGCGCATTTTTCGTGATCTTGTTCATCTCCTATATGCCCTTTTTCATTCCCCTCACCTTGAGGATGATATCCAGGAGTATTCCAATCGCGCAGAAGATGAGTGCAGGAAGAAGGTAGGAAAATCTCCCGAGAAATGTGACAGTCACAGATGTGCGCTGGAAAAAACGCAGGACACCCCCATACAGAAAGGGGAGGACAAGGATAATGAGGATTACGCTGCTCACCCCTGAAAATCCCCATCCCCCATCGTTCAGCCCATAGACCAGGGGGATCGATATCATGATTACAGAGAGAAAGAGCACTCCGAGGAAGAGGGGGAGATCTGAACCGTCCAGACCACGGGCGGAGGACCTTACCAGCACCAGCACCTTCCGGAGCTGGTTCATATAGAAATGAACGACCGGATTGTTGATGCTGCTTCCCTCAAGTTTGAATGCGCTGAAGTTCAGTTTGAGGGACGTCCGCTTTCCCGAAAAGAATTCGATCTGTTTCTCTTTCCGATTGATGATCATTCGGTTTTTTCCCTTTTCGCCGATGCTCACATTCTGCAGAATGGTGATATTGTTGTTCGATCTATCATATACATAGAAGGTGTAAAGGGAGGTTTCCTGTCGTTTTAAATAGACCGCTCTGTTTTCAAGTTCATTGAATACCCCTTCCTTGAAAAAGGAGAGATAGCCAAGCCGAACTTCCTGCTCCCGCAGGGACAGCGGATCGTCTTTTATGCGTGTTCCATAGGACGCCCACAGCAGGAGGGCGCCGATAATGAGTGCGGGTATGTGCAGGAGGAATATCGAACGCACCTTCATCTTATCAATCGTGGAGATGGTGAATAGAGTGGAGAACAGAAAGCTGACCGCCACGATCGGGAGGGCCATGTTCCGCGCACTTATGAGCAGATTTCGGATTCCTATATTCCAGACAGGAATATTTCTCCCGTTTAGTATAAAGAAGGATACGAAGAGCCCGATCGGCACACAGAACACGATTAAGAGTACTGCGATTTTTAAGCTCGTCTTAAATAGAAATCGCATAGGCACTTAGTAATATATCATTTGTCAGGGTATATTTCACCCCCTCTTACACATTATCGGATGTGCGGGGTTTTTAGTGACGGATAATATGGGTTAATATGGAAATACTCTCGTCTTTCGCAATAAAATCTGTGCGATTGAAGCCGCAAGCACCGCTTTCAACGCGTCAAAGGGAAGAAAAGGAAGTACCGAAAGCGTGAGCGAGCGTGAAATACCGATTCCTGTAAAGAATGAAAAATGCAGGAATCCAAAAAGATAGATGACCGCAAGCCCAGCAGTCAGGGAAAGCAGCGTGGACATCAGATGAACACTCCTGGTTCTCTCTCTGATCAGACCGATTGCACAGGGAGCGAGAATAAATCCGACAAGATATCCGGCGGTGGGCCCGATGGGTCCTACCACAAACCATGGTATCCCTGCGATACCGGCGAAAACGTAGAGGAGCTGACTCAGAGTACCATACTCTTTTCCGAGAATGGCACCACTGAGGAGAACTGCAAACACCTGACCTGTGACAGGAACGGGTGTGAAGGGAAGATAAAAACGGATTTGCGCGCAGAGGCCGGTAATGCCAGTGAAGGTGAGTGAGAGGAGAATACGATACAGTTGAGAACGGACCCCCTCGTTCCCGTGCACTATTCCATAATAATGTAATCTTGTATGAGAAATATACATATTCCATCCCCCTTCTGGGTTTAATTGAATATACTACTTATTTCCTCCTCCATGTACGTATTTTTCATCATGGTATGAGAGTCTGGATACGATCGTAAGTTTTTCGGATGCTATTCAGATCGACTTTCTCGGTTCCAGCCCACCACATCTCCCTATGGGTAAAGGTGAGCCCCGGTTTAATTGTATAGATGGGTGACAGGGTCTCCATTTCATAGAAATCGCTGCAGGTATACACCTCGCATGAGCACCCACCATCTGGATAGTGCGAAGTTACTATATACTCTGTTTTCTTAATGAATGAGAAATTCTCTGTTTTATAGAGCGCGAAGGACCAGGGATTGGCGAATCCCACCTTCCCGATTTCTCCGGAGGGCCTGATGATGAAGAACTCGTTGGTTGGTCTCCACTGGGCGGACTCGATGTTGCTTCCCACTCCCAGCCAGCTCTTCCAGTATTTCATGTCTTTTATGTTCCATTCACTCTCCTCACCCCAGGGGAGGTAAATCTCTGCTCCAGGAAGTGGCTGCACGCAGGAGAGCGTCCACAGACCTGCAGTGAAGAGATGTTTTCCTTCATTCCTGAGCATGTAGGTGATCGTAAAGGAACCGGCTTGCACCTCTATGGTGATCTTCTTTCTCAGCTTGGTTTTTTTATCCACAGGAGAGGTCACCGTCAGTCTATTTTTTTCGAGCAGTACTTCGGATGGAACGTTGTCCGGTGTATAGGTCAGCTCGGTTTCCGGTGAAATCCAGAGTCTGGTGCCGCCGAAGGAATGCCAGGTTTCTGATCCTTTTACACCGGGAGTGAGCTCCGATCCGTTCACGTAGAAGAAGTTATCTCCCCCTTCCGGTCGAAAACTCATGATTCTCGGGCCAACCTCTGTGAGAACGATGAGCTCATCCTTCTTTGCATTCTCAACCCTCACCGCCTCAAAACCCATGAACTTGGTCTTTTCGATCATGGTGCACATCCCTCCGGAGTCGAAGTGCCCTTTTTTAATAAAGCGCCGCTTCCCGCCGTTAAACGGGTTATTGATAACTATTATCCGATATTGACGTTGATTGCAAAGGCGGGCGGTTTTATAAGGTGTTTCTTAACGGAACAGAGGTCCGCCGCCGATTTCACTGCGTTTTTATATTTTTCAGGGAAATCATTATTAAGGTTAATATCGATGTGTATCTTTTCGATCATATGATTTTCAGCATTTCGCTCGGTTCTTAAGATGATCTTGGCATCCTCATAGGAGATGTTGCGCTCCTGGAGGAAGCTCAACACGAATATTCCTGCGCACGTTCCTATGGACGAGATGAAGAGATCAAAGGGGGTTGGTGCAGACCCTTCCCCACCCCCTTTGGGAGACTGATCCGTTTTTATTGTATTCCCTTTATACTGGGCATCTACTCTTTTTCCGCCTGGAAAGGTGACCACCATATCCATGTCATATGCTCCTTAACCGTGTTTTTATACATTAAATTATTATGCAGGATGAGGGTGATCAAGTATTATTTCCCATACTTACGTTTCTATGACCCGGCGTGCAGTAAGCCACTAAACTGCTTCATACACCGCCTCAAGGGAGCTGTAGCCAGGTCTGTATCCGAGAAGTCTCTTCCCCTTTTAGATACTCATATTCGGGCTGTGGGAAATGTGGTTCCAGGTGAACTGTGCGTCCTCTTCTGATACAGTTACCTTCCACTCTTAACACAGGAGTAACTTCAACTGAGGCTCTTTCCCAAACCAGGATGCAATGGATTCTGCATATCCCCTTAGAGTGAGCACCACCATCCCTTTTTTAATGAATCGCTTCTCATCTGGGGGATCGGGTGTTATACCTCTGCCTGTGTGACCTCCTAGAAAGGGAGGGAGGACTATTGACGAGAACTGGCAATTAGGATAAAATTTTTAATCGAAAGATATAACCATATCTGTAGGGTGAATACGGGGGTCAGTGGTGATCATCCACCGGTTCGTCTCCCAAGGGAAGGGGATTGTCCCTCCTCCAGGCTATAGAAAAAAGATACACAATCCGGGGTCTGATTGTCCCCTCTCTGAAACCTATACCCCGGAACAAATAGAACGGAGAATCGCCTTTTACCGGGAACTCAATGAGAGACGCAGCGGATTGCCGCAGTCAGGCAAACAGGTGCTCACGAAGTTCGCCCTCCACGGCTGGGAAGACAGCACGACGGTTCGCGTCTATATGCGGGAAACTGTCTCCAGGATCTCTCAAGAGCTGTTCATTTCGGATTACTCTCTCTCGGTTAAAAACGTACATCACGAAGGCCGAGATGGGAGAATTAATAAAGACCGCGGTTATGTGGTGGTCACTCTGTGTGCGACAGAGCCTGAACTCCACGTATTGTTTGAATACATCAAGCCGGGCGCATCTTACTATGTGTATGACGGAGAGGAGTCGAAGTACCTACCCGGTGACACCGCTTCATCCGAATTCATTATAACGAAGCCGGAGGACCCTCGGCAGCCTCAGCGATTCTGGAGGAGAAGCCAGTCCTTTATATCCTGGATTGAGGAGCTTGCGGAGTGAGTATAGAAATAGACTTTCACAGCAGTGCGGTAAGCGAATTTGCGTACGGTTCTCTCAGCGGGGAGAAACGGCTTCTTAACTGAAGGGGAGAAAGAGAATGATTGCCGAACTGGTACACAGAAACAGGAGCTACCGAAGATTCTTTGAAAATGAGAGGATCGAACATGCATTTCTCGAATCACTGATAGACCTTGCGCGAAAATCTGCTTCCGCCCGTAACCTCCAGCCTCTCAAGTATATCATTTCAAGCGACGCTGAGATAAACGAAAGGGTGTTCCCACATCTCGCTTGGGCAGGGTACCTTAAGAACTGGAAGGGACCGGAGAAGGGTGAGCGACCTGCAGCCTACATCATCGTTCTCCATGACACCGCAATTGAGACCACCGAGGAGCTCCTCTGGTGCGATCTTGGTCTTGCCTGTCAGAACATCCTCCTCGGTGCAGTGGAAAAGGGGTATGGAGGTTGCCTGATCGGGGCAATACAAAAGGATAAACTTGCAGAGAGCCTCGATATACCGGTCCGGTATATTCCGCTTCTTGTCATCGCCCTGGGAAAGCCGAAGGAAAAAGTCGTGCTCGAGGAGGTTGGGGATGGCAGGGAAATCAGATACTATAGGGACGGAAAGGGAGTGCACCACGTCCCGAAACGAAGGATCAAAGACATTATTCTCAGTTAACTCTCTCATTGAACAGGAAGGTTTATGAAGAAAAAAACCACATCGAGGTTCTCCTCGTCACGCTGATTCTGCATAGGTTACTCGCTTTCTCTCGCAATCAGTATGAAGCCCCTGAATCCGGAGGGAAAAATGGAGTGTACTGAATAACCCGATTTATATGTGTTGGACGAGGTGTTCGATGAGTATCTTCAGCCCGATGCCGATGAGAATGATTCCCCCGGCAAGCTCGAATCTGTTTTCAAAGAGATGTCCGATTCTGTTTCCCGCGTAAACTCCAGTAATGCAAACGACAAACGTGACGATTCCGATGACCGCAACAGGGAGGAGTATGTGCACGTCGAGGATCGCGAAACTCAGACCAACCGCGAGAGCATCGATGCTCGTGGTTACAGAGAGCAGGAGAAGGGTGGGGAAATGTGAACAATCCACACCGCTGCAATCTCTGTCGAGAGATCTTGACTCTACGATCATTTTCCCTCCTATAAATGCGAGCAGGCCAAAGGCGATCCAGTGATCAAATTGCATGATGTAAGGGCTGAAGTAAGACCCCGCCGCCCAACCGATGAGAGGCATGACGGCCTGAAAGGCACCAAAAAAAAGTGATATACGAAAAGCGTGGCTGAACTTCAGTTGATGGATCAGTATACCGTTGGCAACGGAAACTGCGAAAGCGTCAAGTGAAAGTCCGAGCGCGATACTAACAATGAGGAGTAAATCCATTCCCAGTCCATTTTTCTATGAAACTTTTTTACCCCGTGAATATACATTAATGTATACTTTTAGATTATTCCACAGAATTTGGCCGGATACATATCCATGAAAATAATCGACCCTTGGATTTTTCAGTCCTGCTTTTTCCTCATAAACCCGCAGAAAAGCCCCACAGGGGCACAGAGGCTGAAAAGGCGTCTTCGTAAGCTACCTGCTGCACGTGTGGTGGAGAGCAGAAGCCGCGCACATTTCATTGAGTCGGTGAGGATTTTCTGCTCATCCGACCGTGAATACCTCCTCGTTTATGGGGGAGACGGGTCAATACATACGGCGATAAACGAAATAGTAAGGTACGGGCAGTGCAGGAGAAAAATAGCAGTCGGATTTCTCAGGGGAGGGAGTGGGAACGGATACCAGGACTCTTACTCAATTCCTGGTCCCCTGGGTGCACAGCTCAGCGTTTTTTCCGAGAGCCTGAGAGAGCGTTTCGTCATGGAGGTTGATCTGCTGAAAATCGCAAGCGGGGAGAAGACGGTGTACGGACAGCTTGTGGGTATCGGTTTTGATGCCCGTGTGCTTGGGAGAAGAGATGCCAGGCAGGATTCTGAGAAGGTGCAGTCCGGACTGTTCAACTATCTCTTGCCAGCACTGCTGCAGTTCTTCAGGGATTTCCACCGGGTACACAGAGAATACAACTTCGAGCTTTTGTATGGTGGTTTTGAAAATGTTCGGGAGTGTTCCGGATCCCGAAGACTTAATCGAACGGTGCGGTGCAGGATGATCGAGATAGGGAAGAGAGCGTTCTACGGGAACAGGTTTCGTATATGCCCGGACGCGCTGTGCAACAGCGGCTGTATGGAGGTCTATCTGTTCAATTTCAACCGGAGGGTCCAGGTGGTACGACATATGGGTTCTCTCTGGAGAGGCCGGTATGAGAAAATCAACAGGAAAGGCAGGAAGCCCTTTGTCGAGCATTACAGAGGAAAAAGTATTAAACTTACAACCTGCTCTCCCATCGAGGTACATGTCGACGGCGAGCTTTTTTACCCCATGGAGACGGAGGACGGAATCTGTTCCATAACGGTCTCTGTTGTACCGCATGCGATATCCTTTGTCGTTCCAGGGGAATTCTACAGAAAATATCGGTTCTCAAGGAGTGGGGGTAGCGTACCTTTCCGATTGTTCTACCCCTTTATCTGAATTTAACAGGAGCAAACAGTATGGAGAAAATATGGACTGACAGGTACACGATTTCTTCCTATGAAGTAGACATAAAGGCGAGAGTATACCTCCCGGTGCTCTGCAGCTACCTTCAAGAATCCGCGTGGCACCACGCGCATAATCTGAAGTTGGGGTATGATCACCTGCTTCAGAAAAATAAGATTTGGGTGCTGTCCCGCCTCTGTATAGAGGTGCGCTCTTATCCGCGATGGAGGGAGAAGATAACCGTGCGCACCTGGCCAAAGGGCTTGAACAGGCTTTTTGCCCTCAGAGACTTCGAAATCCTTGATGCAGAGGAGCACGTCCTCGGCGTCGCAACGACCTCATGGCTTATCATTGATGTGAAGAGCAGAAGACCGCAGAAACCGGACCCTTTTTTCAAGGACATGCCGCTCTCCCCTGATCACCATGCGCTCAGAGATGATTTCGAAAAGATCCCTCAGGTCTCCGGAGATGCTGCCCGTTTGCCTATCTCTGTCCGATACAGTGACCTCGATTTGTACTCCCACGTGAACAACACGAAGTATATAGAATGGATTATGGACAGCTTCGGAGCCGTAAGGTATAGAGAGCAGATGGTGAGCTCCCTGAAGATACAGTACCTTTCTGAATCCTTCTGGGGAGATACTATCTCCCTTCTGATCGGGCAGGAAGCTGAACCGAAGGGTACCTTTTTATTCAACGCCGTGAAAACAGCTGATTCAAGCGAAATATTCAGGGCGACGGTCCGTTGGGGGGACGAATAAATACGGGCGGGAATGGAAAATAATTTGAAAACTACACACTGATAACTTAGACTTTTTAATAAGAAAACATGTTTTTGTACAGGATGAATAGAACATCAAAAGGTCGACTCGTATATTATAGGCTCTTTCATGAGATAAATAGAACATCTATGGGAAGTGCTTATTGAAGGCATGGTGGTGCCAGTGGTTTGTATGAGCTGGTGAAAGATTGAAAAGTATATTTTCATAATCATTTTAGATAGCAAGGTTGATTATATGGAAGAGCTGATCGGTGTCCAGATAGAGGGGCAGAAGTACGTAGAGTTTCTTCCCGTGAGGGAATACACAAGGGCGAAAATGCGCCTCACCACGGTGAAAGATTTTCAAACCCGTGCCAAGATCAAGATATTTCTCTTCCGTGATAATCAAAAGAAACTGCTTAAAGAGCTCGAGCTCGACAATATTCCCCCTGAGAAAGCAGGAGTCCCTGATATCAATTTGTTCGGTGAGTTCGATAGGAGGAGAAGGCTCTCTATCCGGGTGGAACTGAACGGTACACATCGCCTGCAGACGGTGCTCCACCTTGCTTCCACTCAAGAATTGAGACGAACTACAGTGCTTGTCCCTGTGATCGTGGTGGTGGCAGGCATTCTCATTTTTTTCCTGTGGAAAGGAGGAGTGCTTGGTACAGGGGAAAAAACTCCAGTACCTGAAACGACGAAGCCTGTTGGACACAGTGTGACTGCGGAAAAACCCTCAGCATCAGAGGCTTTAGCCTCCTCCACGTTGAAGGGAGACCCAGTACAAGTCAGAAACCCAGAGAGTAAAGATACCGAAAAGGAATCTAAATACACTACAGTACAGTTTGCAACACAGGTGGTGTACTTCAATCCAAATAGCGCGATGCTCACGGATGAAACGAAAAAGGCCCTCGATGGTATTGTCTCACTCCTCGGGAAACATGGAAAAAGTAAATTCAGTATCTCCGGCCACTGTGCACTCTTCGGAACGGAGTGGGGGAGAGAGAAGCTCTCAAAACTGCGAGCTGAAAATGTATACAGTTATCTGAAGGAAATCGGATGGGAGCCTCCCGTGGAACCTGAAATACAGGGCTTCGGGGGGAAGCGCTCGGTTACAGAAGAAAAAACCCTGCAGCATCTCAACCGACGTGTGGAAATTGCAGTCGCCGAGAAATGAAACGATCTTTCTCATCCATTCACGCGATTGAATGTGCGCCGCTCGAATGTGCGCCGCTCGAATGTGCGCCGCTCGAATGTGCGCCGCTCGAATGTGCGCCGCTCGAATGTGCGCCGGGTCATATCATTCTATGAAATTGAGCTGAACGACTTTTTCTGCATGTCGTTACCCAAGAGGCACTCTCATTCATAATGTTTCACCGCCTTTGAATCCTTTCATTCCAACAGAAGTAAACCTCTTGATTCAGTTGTCTCAACCTTCTTCCTTTTATATCTTCTCACACACGAGGTGTGTCATGCGCATGAGCAGGAGTATACTCAACGACAGAATAATTAAAATTATTCGACAGGTTCCAGAGGGGAGAGTGGCTACCTACGGGCAGATCGCCGTATATGCGGGAAATAGAGGAGCAGCACGGCAGGTTTCCTGGGTGCTCCATTCCTCCTCTGATAAGGAAAACCTGCCCTGGCACAGGATCGTGAACAGCAGCGGCAGGATCTCCCTGAAACCGCAGCGGGGGTATGAGCTTCAGAAGAGCCTTCTGCAAGCTGAAGGGGTCTTTTTCGATGAAGACGACCGTATCGATCTTGAGAAGTATGGGTGGAATCCTCTGTGAAAACGACAGTTTACTATTTCTCCGGAACTGGCAACTCACTGGCAATCGCACGAGAGCTGCATGATAGGCTTGAAGGCTCGAACATAGATCCGATCGCCAAACATTCCGATGAGGGAGCCGTAAGTACGGATGCGGACGCGCTGGTCATTGTCTGCCCCCTCTACTTTTTTGGTCTGCCCGCTCTCGTTGCTGACTTTGTCCAGCGGCTTAAGCCTGAACGGAAGTCACGTATATATGCGGTTATAACACGGGGTAGTTCCCCTGGATGGGCGCTAATGCAGATGAGGAGGATCCTGGCAGAGAAGGGGTTGGACTTCAGCGGCGGTTTCTATGTAACCATGGGCACCAACTACATTCCCAGGTACAGAATGAGCACCGATGAGAGAGTGCTGCGGCTTTTTCACCGCGCACAACGCAGAATTGAGAAAATTGCAGTATTCCTTAAGGAGGGCAGAAGAAAAAAATCACATGACATTCCGCTTTTCCGCTCCCTCACCCGCATCGCTTACAGGAGATGGATGAGGGGGATTCATGAGAAGGACAGGTATTTCCTCGCAGACGAGAAGTGCACCTCCTGTGAAATCTGCGTGAGGATTTGTCCTGTGAAAAATATCCAGCTCGCCCATGGAAAGCCCTGCTGGGGCGGAAACTGCCAGCAGTGTTTCGCCTGTCTGCACTTCTGTCCAGTTTCTGCCATTCAGTACGGAAATAGAACAGTGAACAAACGGAGGTACCATCATCCCTCAATCACGGTAGAGGATATGATGATTCAGAGAAAGTTCGACTGAACCTCTGTGTCGATTAAGATCACTCGATCCACAGGTGCATGCTAAACTTATAGAACCAACGGTGTGGCTGATCTCATGAGACCCCTTGTACCTAAAGGTCCACCAGGCCTGATGAATCCTCCTCAGGTGAATCCTTCTGCCCTCCCGATACTTGATCGAGTATCGTGTATACCCCATTCAGAAATTCTGAATCCATGTTACCGCTCAGAGCGCCCACTTTCTTGGAATCCCCCTCCTTTGTCCCGTAGAAAATAAGGAACTCATAGTCCGCGTAGCTGTCGAATCCTTTGTCCCTGCAGTACCGGTTCAGAATTCCATTGATGATATTGGCATATATTTTGTCGAGTTGGTCACCCTCCATAATCTCCTCCTGACTGAGTGCTTCCCTGATCCTCGCGCTTCAGTTCATCATTTTTTATGATACTGAGCTTTAGGCTGTTATCCTTCGACGCAAATCCCATTACCGTGTAGTGGTTAGGGTTTCTGCAGTTCTCGAAGAATACGATACAGCTCTGATTTGGGATGTGGGGCATAAGCTGGATTTCAATCATGTTCCCATATTCGGGATTTATGTTAAGGCGAAGGTCGTCCTCACCGATGAAGCTGTCCTCATAGGTGATCCGCTCGGTGCTCGAACTCCATTTGTAGATCTTGACCTTTACGAGAAAAAAGCCCCTTGAAGAGCAAATGCAAAGGTGATCCATTCTTCATCTCCAACTATCGGATACTACATCAGGCAAGAAAAACCTTGAAACGCTTGTACACCTTTTTATTCTACTATTATATCACATATTTCAGCGAATAAACAGAGTCTTCATGCACTCTCTCTATAATACAGTTTCCCTGGACAAATGGTGCAGAATTAGGTCTTGACGCGAAGAGTACACCGATATACAAATAGAGCACAACCCATTCGAATGACGGGAGATACCGATGGCGCTCAAAGTAAAGCTCGTTTCGGTTCCAGGACTTGATCCGCTGATTCCCAGGATCATCTATCTTCCCTATGGCATTGCAACCATTTCTGCGCTGTTAAAACAGAGCAACTACGAGGTGGAGAAGGAGGACCTCAACGTAGAAATGATGAAATATTCCTCTCCTATGTACCACTTGAAAAATCTACGGACGGTCCTCAGAATGCGCGATTCGGTACAGCTTTCGGCCCATCTTTTCGGGGAGAGATTCCGTCCAGAATTTGATCAGTACATCGAGGAGGTGCTCCCGATGGAGAGGTATAGAGAGTTCGACGTGATCGGTATTTCCGTGCTCTCCCATGAAGCCATGGTGTTTGCCTTGATGCTCGTGCAGCGATTGAAGCGGCAGTATCCTGAGAAAAAGGTTGTCCTCGGCGGTGCCTACCTCTCGATTGTGAAAGACCACTCCTTCGACAGGCTACCCTATGTGGATTTTATCATTCACGGACGTGGTGAGTACCCGTTACTCGCACTCATGGACTACCTCTCCCACGGCACAGGGAGCGTCGAAGCCATTGACGGTCTTATATACAGGGACGGGAGAGGAACAATCCACGTGAACGAGGCTTTAGACAGCAATCTGAACGAGGAACCGATCCCTGACTATGACGGCCTAGATTTCGACAGATACAAGGGATACCTTCAACCCGAGCTCGGGAAAGAAGGATACGGCTTCTCAATTCCCTACAGAACAAACCTCGGATGTGTGAGGCGCTGTAACTTCTGTGATTACCAGTGTGTGCACGGATCATACAGGGAGAAGGATGTGAGTAAGACGGTGGACGAGATCGCGATTCTGTTCAACAGGTACAGGTCCCCCTACTTTCACATCGTGGATTCGGCCCTCAACAATAATCCTTCAAAGCTCAGGGAATTCTGTTTAAAACTAATCGACAGAGGACTCAAGGTGCGCTGGCACGGTTATATGCGTGCAACGGATGTGTCAAGAGAGCTTCTGGCCCTCATGAAGAAGGCCGGCGCTTTTTCTCTCAGGTGGGGAATAGAGTCGGGGAATTCCGATGTGCTGAAGTATATCGGAAAAGGATACACTGGTGAGCAGGCCATGGAGGCTCTCGATACCGCCTGTGAGCTCGGTTTCAAGAACACGATTCTGATGATCGTCGGGGAGCCCCATGAGCGTATCGAGCATGTGCGGGATTCCATCGCACTCCTCAAACGCTATGTGACGAACAGGAATATAAACTACCTCGTATACCGGCTGAAGCTCATAAGCCACAGCCCCCTATTTCAAAAACCGGAAAAGTATAAAATAAGCAACATCCATCCGATCGGCGATGATGATTTTAATCTCATTACCTTCACCAGGCCGGAATACCAGTTCGATGAGACAGAGGGACTGAGCTGGAAGGAAAGGACCAAGCTCACCGATAAATTGATGAATTATTTACTCAGGGAGGTTCACAGGGTGGAGAGAACAAAAGGTAGATCTGTTCCCGCTCTCAGGAGCTGGCAAAAAAGCCTTCTTGAAAAATCCTACTTCCTTCGATACCTCAAGACCCTGGTTCTGAGCAGACCGGTACGATACGTCACATAGGCATTATTTTTTCAGCCGTCTGTGAACCGCCTCGCTTTCGAGCTCTCTGATGGCGTCTGAGGAGATCCAGCGGGCTGCTTTTGTATCAATTATTTGTATTTCTTTCGCAAGCTCGATTGCGGCTCTGTTCAGAGTTCGGCTCCTCTTGCCGATGTTCCGGAGCGCCCAGTTGACTGCTTTTTTCACGTAGTTCCGCTCATCCGTTGCCCCGCGCTTCAGCACGGGAAACAGAGTAATGAATCTCTCATCCTCTGTGTGTTTGTCGTGCCAGGCGAGGCAGGCGATCAGGGCGTAGGCCGTCCTTCGCACAAACTCATCCTGCCTTTCTGACCAGTCGACGATCTTTTTCCACGCGAGAGGAGTTTTTTCGAAGAGGTTCATGCAAAGCTGATCGCATACGTCCCATGAATTGATGTCCTTCACCCATTCCTCCATCTGTTCGTCGGTGAGCTTGTCAGGCTCACCCACCATAGAGGCAACGATCATCGCATCCTGTATTCCGGTCTTCCACAGAGCGAGGGCGAGTTCGTGCTCCTTTCCCACCTCTTTGGCGATCTTACGCATATCGGGAACTGACACCCCCAGCCTCTGCTCAGGGCTTATTCCGTAGCGGGACATCCCTTCAAGCTGATCTGGTCTCGCCTTTTCCTTCAGCCTGTTTAGAACTTCTTCCAGTTTCGCCATGTATCGATTCCTCATTCATGATTGTATTAGATTCTTCAATCTCTGCATTTCCAGAAAAGTTTCCCATTTTGAAACACCGTTTCAACTCTCCCCTCATTCTTCAGATAGGCGAGGTAGGATTTCAGGGTACTTGAGACCAGCACGTACTGGTTTGCATCCAGAGCAATTTCATACCGTTTACAGAAAACGGCGAATATCTCCTCGGATGTTGGGGATTTTTTTGAAATGGTGAGTATCGCGCCCATGAGTTCATCGATCTTTTGCCTGTTTGTCTGGATAAGCCGGGAGATGTCTCTGCTCGGCTTTCCGTGACCCGGGATGAAATGGGTTGCCTTCAATCCTTCCAGACGGTCTAGTGTCTCCAAATGGGCATGGATGTCCAGAAGAAAGAAAGCGTGGTACTTTGATATGATGTGTTCCGGGAAGAGGCTGTCGGCAATGAAGAGGACGCTGTCAGGTGTACGCACTCCGATCATGTCGAAGAAATGACCTGGAAGGGGAAATGCTTCGAGGTCCGTGTCGAGAATTTTCCCTGACGAAGAGATCTCATCCGTTACGTGGGAAGGTTTTGCCATGAGGAACTTATTCTTGAGATCATTGAATGGAAAGCCTCCTAGCAGGAAAGCGGGCTCGAGCAGGGGATTGTTGATGAAAGCAGATTCCAGCGCGGTCGCGGCAATCCTGCAATTCGTCTTGTTCTGGAGAAAGGCGTTTCCCCCGATGTGGTCTGCATTGGAATGAGTGTTCACGATCAATTCGAGTTTCAAGCCCCGTTCTGTAAGGAGCTTCGCGATCTGCCTGCCCGCTTCCTTGTCGTTTCCGCTGTCAATGAGGATGACGGATTCGTTCTTTACGTAAACCCCGATGTTCGTGGGTGCCGGGATGTAATAGGTGGTACCTGCAACATGCTCGAGGGTGAGGGAAGCCATTGAGTTTCGTTCCTTTCTGAGTATTCCTTTAAACAGTTTATTAAAAACAAGCGGTATATCGGAATGTACAAACGATACATTGATGTCCGTCTTATTTCAATTAATTTTTATATTTGAAATCAGGGTTATTGCAATTTTTTATGATCTGTGAGAAAACAATTTCGGTGCCATTAAAATCTTTCTCAGGAAGTAGAATGATAAGTTCATCGTGCATATTGATGATCAGACTGTATGTCTGCAGTAAACAAGACAGCTGCATAGATAAAAGAAATTATAAAACCAATTCCTCTATAGCTAAGTGAGGGTTTTTATCAAGCGAAAGAATTTCATATCGAAGCGCAGCATTCCTTATCAATCCAATCGGTTCAGAGAGTTCTGTTCTCAGGGTAAGGAATTTTACTTCAACGTGAAAGCATCATACCATTCGCGGACCATCTCCCATCGATCTGCCCATGACTCTTCATCTGTCCATGGCTTTTATTATTTTATTTAGCTCGGTTCGCAGTTTATCTTCGAGAATCCTTGGTTTGTACTGTTCCAATATATACCGAGCTTTTTCATTTGCGCGTGTTCCTAAATCTTTCCTGCCTTCATTTTCCCACTTTTCGTAGGTCTCACGAGTTATAAGCTCAGGATAGAAATTATCACGAAAATGTTTCAGTGTGTGCTCGCACGTCAGGAATTCCCCTCCCGGGCCTATTTCGTCTATGAGATCCAGAGCCATGGTGTCTTCATTAAATTCAATTCCTCTGGTAATGTGTCGCACCATGCCGATAACCTCGTTGGAAACAACGATCTGCTCAAATGCGGTTGTAAGACCGTTATTGATGTATCCAACGTCGTGGATGAGGTTTCCACCATTCAGTGATGAGAGGAGGATCCATAGAGATCCTTCAAGGGTTGCCTGCTGATCGAAGCTATTCGAGTCCGAGCAACCTGCAAAACTGAACATAGGGAGGCTGTAGTATCGAGCCATGTCAGTGAATGCTGAAGTTGCCAGCATAAACTCCGGTGACGCATAGCTCATGAGACTGACCCTCATGTCGAGTGGCAGCACTCCACCGCCGTACACAAAGGGGACCCCCTCACGGATAAGGTTTGCGAGCACGTAGCCGCTGAGCATCTCTGCGTTCGCCTGTATAAGCCCACCTGCAATGGTCACAGGTCCGGTGGCACCGGTAAGGAGTCCAGGTGTGAAAACCACAGGGAGTGATTTCTCTGCCATGAACATAAGTTTTTGAGCGGACTCAACTGCAAGCGTCAGCGGGGATATGGGTTCCGTGTAGAGAGCGATGAAGGGGTTATTTCTGAGCTCTGCCGTTCCTCCTGCCACGAGCTCTGCCATTTCGATGATTGCCTTCAAATTATCCAAACTCCACGCGGTGAAAACAATAGGTTTTTCTGTATTGTTCACCATGGCATCGAAATGATAGAGATCGGAGATTGTTGAGTTGACGTCACTTGCAATTCCAGCACACATGATGAAACCGAGCTCAGGAAGATAATCAACAACCTTTGAAACATTTTCGATGTCCTTTAATACAGCAGGTCTTCTTTGGTTGGTGTACGGGTCGAGAATATTGGGAGTGTCAGATCCCGTACCGAAATAAGCGTTGTTCTTTTCAAGAAAAAGTGCGGGTTCACCCTGCCTGTTACACAGCGCAAGTCGAGGAGGTGTATTTCTCAATGCCCATTCAACGAGATGTGCAGGTATCCGCACCATGTTACCTTCAACATAACAACCGCCTTTTTTAAAAATGCCTAATGCCTTTTCATCTTTCACGGATATTCCGGTCCTTCTCATTACCTCCAGGGTGGACAGGTGAATAAGTTCCCTTTTGTCATCCGTAAGCACCCTCAGCCGTGGAATACGAATTCTGAACCTTTCATCCATGGGAATTATCCTCCAGAGGTTTGAAATTGTGGTATGTCATAAAAAGTTAATAATTAGGTATCTTTTAGTCTCTTCGTGAAATCGATCACAATTTCATCAAGAAAACGAACAAATGCCTCCTGATCTGTAATTACTACAAGCTTTTTTTCTGCAATTTTTTCTTTTTCTTTTTTCATGAAGTCATCGGCTATGCCCTGGTCTTCAAGTATGTGCAGGATTTTCTCCAGGCTATCTACCAAACGAAAAGGGCCGTAGATTGTGGGTTCTTCCACACAGCCTCTGGCACTCGAGGCCATGAAGCAAAATAATTCTAGCCATTTTTCCCTTATTTCTTCAATATTGCTCATATTATTTCTCCTTCACCCAGGAGAGAATTGTTTCCTCAACAGCTCTCTTTTTTGACGATACAGGTTTTCCTGCAGTATATCCAAGTGATATAATATAGTCAGCAGAGAATTGCTTTGGAAGAGTCAGTAACTCTGCTACCGCATCGGGATTGAATGACATAATGCAGCAGGTTCCAATATCAAGCTCTGTTGCTTCCAAACAAATATTCTGTGCTGCATGTGTAATATCCATTATACAGAGTATTTCTTTTCCTTTAGTGCCGACTCGCTTGAAAGCTTTTTCCCTATCGATGCAAAGTATGATGAGAGCGGTGGGAGTTCCAAGCATACCAGGCGATACAGCCTGTATCTTTCGGATCAATTTTTTGTCCTGTACGATGACTATATTCCATGGATAGACATTACCCGCGCTTGGAGCCCAGTTCGCTGCATCGATCAACTTTACGATATCGCTTTCGCTAATCGGTTTGTCTGTATGAGACCGTATGCTACGTCTATTTTTTATTACGGTAAGTACTGTTCCCATGAAGCTGTTCTCCTCAAACTAAGTCTTGACTTTTATTAAAAAACAAGAGCACCGGTGCCTCTCCCTTCGGTCGAAAGAGAAGCGCTGGTCCCCGATCTGTTGAAATTAATAGCAGTTCCTCAGAGGTCTGCAACACAAATCCATTGAGGTGTTGCATATTAGGCTGCAATGTTGTTAATAGTTCGGGCGCATTATTCTTTAATTGATGGTAATAGAGAGGTCGCTGTGCACCTCCGCTTTTGTTTATATCATTTATCGGATAACACTGAACGGTCTCGAAGTTGTTGAGGTTAAGATCACATAGACATCTTGTAAATTCTGTAGCTTCTTTCCCGAAATATTAAAAGGATTTTATTTCATATTTATAGTTAGGTTGTATTTTATCAATATTATTATTTTTTAAATATAACCTTTTAATCTCTGTCGGGCCTGGATCATCTTCTATTTTAATCAGATATATATTGTTGTGAATATTTTTTACTAATAAAATAGAATTTTCGAAAAACAATTCATATAAGAATTGTTCATCAATCCCCTCTTTTACAGTGACAATATATTCTCCAACGACTCGTTCTTCTTCGCTCAATTGCTGTACTTTTTGTTTTTGATTAGACTTCTTCTCATTACCTGCACAAGAGAAGCCATTATTATATATGAGAATAATATTTAAAAATAAAAATATGTGTGTAATAATTTTCATTGTTAACAATTGTTCTCACTTAATTCTTTGTTATTACCACCCCTGTAGGTGCTTTAATATATCTCAAAGAACCCCATCCATTAATGGCTCTGCCAGTAGTTGTTTTATTATTTAATGATGGGACTTGTTCACCACCATTTTTTACGGATTCAATAACCTCTCTATATGTATAGGTCGGATTAAATGTCCAAATAAGAGCAGCAAGACCAGAAACATGAGGTGTTGCCATTGATGTACCATTTTTTGTATTATAGGTTGTATTGTTGGTAGTCATACCTGTTATACCAAAATATAAAATAGCAACTCCATAATCTTGTATAGAATTGTTAGACACTAAACCAAACCCTATAGTGCTTATAGAAGTTATATAGCTAGACGGTATTTCATTTTCTAAGAGAAAAAATTGACCCTCAGTAGACCCTGTCCATCCTGCAAGCTGATAACCATTCACAAAGGGGTCTTCTGTTCCATTGTCGCAGAATATTACTAATCCATCATTGCCCTCTTCAACATCTAACCATACAGCATAATTCAAAACAGCAGCATCAACACCATTTATATCGAAAGTTTTCCATATTCTGTCGTCCGCATTATTACTATACAATCCCCAACTCGGAGGACCCCAATCTGGTGGATCAACAAGTAGGTTAAGATCTCCAAAACCAAAATCCCGAATAGCATAAGACCAACCGTCTGTACCGCCTTCTGTCCACCCGCTCGTTAATGGATCTCCTAGAGATGTCTCAGTGCCACACCACTCGCTCTGAATATTTGTTCCAGGTGCACCAACATCAACACTGACATTGCCATAGTTCGAAAAACTCGCAAGCTCATAACTCTGATCTAATGCAGCTACACCTATAATATTATCATGGTCGAAATCGCAGGGATAATGATGCCCATCTACATCATTGTCAATACCTTCATTACCTGCTGCTGCAACAACAATTACACTATTGTTTTTTGCATACCCTATAGCATCGTAATAAGCCTGATCGAAATTAGTACCTCCTATACTCATATTAAATATTTTAGCTCCGTTATCAACTGCATAATAAACACCAGAAATGATATCTGCCGTTGTTCCTGTGCCTGTTGTATCCAAAACTCTCACAGCCATTATTGGTACATCCCAACAAATCCCGGTTGTTCCCATGCCATTATTACCTACTGCTCCTATCGTGCCAGCAACGTGTGTGCCATGGCCGTGGAAATCAATTGGATCCTCATCGTCGTCAACAAAATCATACCCATGATTCACAGCTCCATTCCACATATTGCCTGCTAAATCAACATGATTATAATTCACACCAGTATCTATTACGGCTACAATTATTGAATTACAATCAGTAATATAATCCCAGACCAATTCCATATCCATGTCCATACCTGGAGTTCCAGGATTATTAGAAGTGTAAGAGGAATTTGATATGGTTTGCCCAGTATTTTTTAAGCCCCATAAATTTGAATAATAGGTATCATTAGGAGTAATTGACATTATTTCATAAATGAAATTAGGTTGTGCATATTCAACATTGGTATTTTTTTTAAAATTCGAGATGGCCTCCTGCACATTTTGCCCTTCTCTAAGTTTTAACAAAAGGAGTTTTTGTCTTCCGATTTCTTTTTTTACATCACTTGAAAGCAATTGAACAGTACTCATTATAGAGAAATCAGAAGTAGTATCCTTAAACTTCACTAATATCTCGTCCTCTACATATTTTTTTGAGAATTCTCTAAAGGTTTTAAAATCGGTTTCAGCTACTCCTGTTACAAAATATGACATGTAAATAAAAAATACGATTAGTATCAATATTTTCACGAATTTTCCTATATTGAAATTAGTGCTCATAATAACCTTCCTTTAAATTCGCTTATGGTAGATTTATACTTATTTTTTTTGATGGTAAACTGACACATTCGCCGTTTAAATCGATATACGCTACAATTCGTATATCCCATCTGTCATTTTCGAGTATGAGTTCGGTTGAAGTTGGTGCTTGAGGGCCTGATACATAAGGAACCTCTTTCATGAAAACTACCGGATCATTCCATAGGAATCCAGAGCTTCTGCTGTAGTATACTCTGTACCCTCCGCCCGGGCTGTTTACTAATGTTTCATTATTGGAATCCCAAGAAACTGTTATGGAAGAAGTCCCACCGTCTCCTCCTGGAACGCTGCATTCACATAAAAGAAGTAGAACTAGAGTGAATGAGATAAAAATTAATAATTTTAATACTATTTTGTTCTTCATCTTTTCTCTCCGTTACAATAAGAACGAAATCCTTACTAATCCCTTTATATTATTTACGTTAATTACGTGTGAATTATAGTGCCCTTATTTTAATTATACCAACTCAATATAAATCCCACTACAAATAATTATATTTTTGTTAGCTTATGAAGTGGTAATGATTACACCAATGCAATCCTCTAAGAATCTTGTCTTACAATTGTGAAATTCCTGAACTATAGCTTCCTTTTCAACATATTATATAATTATATATTTTACAATAATTTATAGCGCTAGATGCAGATAATATATAACTGGTATAATAATTGCTATTTTTTGAATATAACTTATACCTCAATAAATGTAAGACATTACATTGCTGGCGAGTGCCATCCAGTCATATTTATTAATCGGGGTTGGCCGTACGGTACGTCATCCTAAGGATGTCCTGTATTGTGCGGCCAAATTTATTAAATTGAACATACCATTTTCGTATTAGAATCTAAAAAAAATCAACCAATAGAGCCTACTTAAATCTTTCTCACGTTTCCGCTTCCAAATCGTATTAATCAAAAATTGTAATATATACATTGGCACAGATTACAAAATTGGAATTCATATCAAAACAAGCCTACTCAATATCTTTATCTAAAAGTTACCAAATCAATATATATCAATCATTAACATAAATGATGCTGTTCAATAAGAAGATGGCACTTTGTTTGCTAATATCTTTATGACGACTCGATGCAGTTTCAGCATCTCCCCGAGTGCTGCAAAATGCATGCTCAAATCTTGATCTCAGGGAGGTGCTATTATGAAACCGAATTGTAAAGGAAACACACGCCACAAAAGAATATTTACCTGCTTACTTTCGACTTTATTCATTCTTCTATTTATCCTCTTATCTTGTTCACTGCAACCACAGTGGCAATTCACCTTTAGTGATCCACCCATAAATGAGGGGGAGAAGTCGAATCTCATAATGAATATATCTTCGGGATTGGAACCAAAAACCCTCCTTCCAGATATAGATATGAATCCTTTCAGCTATGATATAGCAGGGAGTGGACCTAATGGTGCTAGTTTCAATGAAACTGCGGAACAAAGTACGGTTGAAATTTTCTCATTAGACCCTGGTGATTGGACATTTACTGTGAATGCAAAAAATTTAGAGGGTACTGTTATTTCCATGGGTAAAGATAGTATCACTTTAGAACCTGGAAATACAAAGACCCTCAATATATTAGTAACACCCATTGAAGGACATGGAACACTTGATATAACTGTTTACTGGACTTCAGGTGAAGTTAATAATCCATCGATAGAAGCTCAGCTCACACCGGCCTCTGGCTCTCCTATTGGTTTAAGCTTTACGATCGGATTGGATTCGGCAACTTGTGTGAATGATACAGTTCCAACTGGATATCATACACTTGTAGTTGAACTATTTGATAATGGAATATTGGTTATGGGAGCTGTGGAGGTGGTGAGAATTGTGAACGAACAAATAACCTCAGGTGTATTTGAATTTTTTGATATAAATCAGCCGGGAGGAGATATTGCAGTCAATATAACGCCAGAGTTGAATGATCCAATTGATGTTACCATGAATGGACAGTTGACAGAGGTCCTGCTTGGTGAATCAATGACCGTGAGCGCATCAGTGCCTCCAGAAACAGGAAATGTGGTGTATGTCTGGTATATAAATGGTGAATCAAAGCAAACCGGTGCAAGTTATACAGTTGGAAGCGAGTTTCCCGTTGGAGTATATAGGCTCGATCTAACAGCTTTTACAGCGGATGGGAAAAGGGCAGGATCAACATCACATACTTTCAATGTGATTGAACCAGCACAGGTAACCCTTACCTGGGATCCCAACTCTGAACCAGACCTTGCAGGATATAAACTCTACTACGGAGATTCGAGTGGAAATTATACAAACGTTATAGATGTGGGCAATGAGATAGTCTGCACAGTAAATGACCTCCTACCCGGAGAAACCTACTATTTTACAGCTACAGCGTATAATACTCAGGGTTTTGAAAGCGATTACTCGAATGAGGTAGTGTACACCGTACCCTCTAGCTGATAGCATTACTGCAGGAGAATTGTTATAATCATCATTTCGATAATTTCATCGCAGTTCAACTTCTTCCATTCAGCGAATAAATGCAATCTTCCCTTCTTTAAACTCTAAAAAATAAAAATTCTACTCCTGGTGATAGATTGCGTCAATGATCCAATTGACCTC
>Ga0209427_10000777_pt1 | contig 35090 bp, 30 predicted proteins | sample DeeMarSWOR136_30_FD_187465 | JGI IMG/M metagenome (GOLD analysis project Ga0209427, IMG submission 187465) | Marine sediment microbial communities from White Oak River estuary, North Carolina - WOR-1-36_30 (SPAdes) (version 2) | ecosystem: Environmental > Aquatic > Marine > Intertidal zone >...
GATAAGATGAAAAAAGCCTTCTGGTTTTTGCGCAGCCTTGACCAGAGGGACCAGACGATTTACAAAGTGGCCAAGTACATCGTGGATAAGCAAAAGGATTTTATCGAGAAGGGGATCGAATTCATCAAACCGTTGACTTTGATCGAGCTTGCTCAGGAGATAGGAGTTCATGAGTCCACTGTAGGTCGAGTGGTGGCCAATAAATATATGATGACGCCTCGAGGGGTATTTTCCTTGAAATATTTTTTTCATAAATCTCTTACCGGAGATTACGGCGAGGAAATTTCCTCTCTGAGGATCAAAGAGAGGATCAAAAAGGTCGTTGATAGCGAAGATAAGGAGCGCCCGTTAAGCGACATCGAGATCGGCGATATTTTAGAAAGGGAAAACCTCAAGGTGGCCCGAAGAACCGTGACCAAATACAGAAAACAGCTTGAGATTCCGCCCTCTCACATAAGAAAGAGACGGTTTAAGATGGAGGGAGCCTGATGAGCATCAATTTCACCGCCCGAAACACAAACATAACTCCGGAGATTAAGGAATACTGCGCTAAAAGATTGAGATCTTTGGAAAGAGTCGTCGGACAAAAAATGACGGCCGATATCATTCTTTCTGTCGAGAAGTACAGGCATAAGGCCGAGATAAACCTGAAGATAAAAAGAGCCCATTTGAACGCAATGGAGGAAACCAGCGAAATGATGAGTTCTCTTAGCCTGGCTTTTGATAACATCGAGAAAAGAGTCAAAAAGGAAAGGGAGAAGCTCAGAGAAAGAAAGAGAAGGAAGATCCGCGAGGCAGAGGTTCCTGTTTCCCCTGTCGAAGAACAGAGGCCGCAGAAAAGAGTCATAAGAAGTCAGGATTACTCGTTGAAACCCATGTCTCTGGATGAAGCTTTTCTTCAGTTTGAGCTCGGGAAAAAAGAGGTCTTTGTGTTCAGAAAGCTAGGTTCGGAAAAATGGGCGGTCATTTTCCGCCGAAAAGACGGCAATTACGGCTTGGTCGAGCCTGAATGAATACAGATAAGCGAGAAAAGAGATGAAACTGTATAACTTGATCACGCAGGATATGGTTATTGAAGACTTGGAGTCCGGAAACAGAGAAGGCGTCCTGAAAGAAATGGTCAGTTTTTTGAAAAAGAGGAAGAAAATCGCAAGAGAAAAGGAGCTTTTTGAAAAGCTAATCCAGAGAGAAGAATTGGGAAGCACTGCCATCGGCGAAGGAGTGGCCATTCCGCACTGCAAAATAAAGGGAATCAAGAACCCTCTCGTCATGCTGGCTTTATCGAAGAAAAGCGTGGATTTTCAATCTTTAGATGGAAAGCCTTCGAATATATTCTTCCTGGTTGTGTCCTCGCCGGAGAACCCGAGCCTGAACCTTCAGATCCTGGCCGCTATTGCTCATCTGGTAAGGAAATCAGGTCCTCTTCTCAAGAGAATTCTTGAAGCCCGAAGTGCAGGTGATATCCTGGAAATAATCCGGGAGGAAGAAGAGAAAATAAGTGAAAAGTGAGAAAAATTCTCTGCTCGACGTCAAAGAATTTTTCCAGAGAACAAGGGATCTTCTCAGGCTAAAGCCAGCTTCAGGAAGAGTGGGATTCACCAGAGAGCTGTCTCGGGGATCTTTGAATAAAGCCCGGTTGCCTATCCAGGTATGGGGAAAGAAAGAATTCAATGATATAGCCGGTCTCTCTCCAGTCGAGAGGAAGAAAAAGCTCAGGAAGAAGCTGAAGAAGGATACGTTCTGTGTGATCCTTGCGGGGGGAGTCCGTTTTTTCCCTGAGGTCCTGGAGGAGTCCAGGAAGAGCGGCCTGGCCCTTTTTCTCACCGAGCTTTCTTCAAGAAAGTGTCGCGAAGCAGTGGCGGACTTCATTTCCAGTGTTTCTCCAGACGTGGTCAAGATTTCTGCGGGATTGCTCCGGATACTGAGCCTTGGAGTTCTCATCAGAGGAGACAGCGGGATCGGGAAGAGCGAGAGCGTCCTTGAGCTTATTTCCAGAGGACACCGCTTCGTCTGTGACGATGTGGTCCAGGTTAAGAAGGATACCAACGGCAAATTGATAGGAACGGCCCCTCGGCTGAGCCGTAATTTCATGGAGATAAGGGGACTGGGGATCATCAACATTAAAGAGATTTTCGGTACCAGGTCAGTGCTGAAGCAGTCCGGTATTGATTTGGTGATCAAATTAAGCCGGCTAAAGAAGGTACAGCAGGATAAAGAACAGGACCGGCTTGGCCTTAAATTCCCTGAAGATTATGTGGTTTTAGGGATAAAAATCCCTCAGATCACCATTCCGGTGGCGCCGGGAAGGAACATGGCCACCCTGATTGAAGTCGCTTGCAAGGTGCATGTGTTGCGGAGAAAGGGTTACCATGCACCTCAGGATATCGTCAGAAGACTGGATCGTGTCCTGTCGCTTCAATGAACAGGACTGGGGAAGGATTATGAAGAGCGAAAAATTCCTCATCATCACAGGGTTATCCGGCTCGGGCAAGACAGTGGTCAGCCGGTTCCTTGAGGATTTAGGCTATTACTGTATAGACAACCTTCCTGCCAAGCTCATTCCCAGCTTTGTTGACCTCTGGAGAAGAAAAGAGGTTGAGATTGAAAAGGTCGCTCTTGTTATTGATATCCGGGAGGCCGGGTTTGAGACCGAGTTCCTGGAGGTTTTCCATAGGATCAGTAAAAAAGTATCACCCCAATTGATCTTTCTCGATGCAGCGGATGATACTCTACTCAAGAGGTTCAGCGAAAGCAGGCGGCCCCATCCTCTGAAAACCAGAAAGTCAGTTGTGGAAAGCATCCAGCTGGAGAGAAAGAGGCTGGCTGAGGTGAAAAGATTAGCGGATGAGGTCATAGACACCACGGATACCAATATTACTCAGCTCAAGGAACGATTGAATGCGAGGTTTCTCAAAAAGAAAGCGGATAAGATGCTGGTCAGGATGGTCAGCTTCGGCTACAAATACGGAGTGCCTCTGGAATCGGACCTGCTGATTGATACAAGATTTTTGCCCAATCCATTTTATGTGGACAGACTGAGGGATAAGACCGGCAAGGAGAAGAAAGTCAAGGATTATGTCCTCCAGGACGAGGAGACAAAGAATTTTCTTCTCCGGTTGAAAGGCTTTGTGGATTATCTGATGCCCAAATTCGTCAAAGAAGGAAAAAGCCTGCTGACGATTTCCACAGGATGTACGGGTGGCAAACACCGTTCGGTCATCATTGCTGAGGAGCTGAAGGAGCACTTGAGAAGTCAGGGCTACTCGGTGAGGGTTTACCACCGCGACCTGTATAAATAGATTCATTTTTCGAATATCAGGAAAATTGATTTCTACCGACTTGGTTCTCTAAGTCCAAGAAAAACACTTAAGGTTCGATGTGGTTAATGATAAAATGTTGAAGATAATGATTTTTAACCCGGACCGGGATGAATAGATGACGACCACTCATTCAAAAGGAAAGCGATAATGATCGGAGGACTCATCGTATCCCATGGAAAGCTGGCAGAGGAACTTTTGAATGCCCTGACGATTATCATCGGTGAAGCAGTCAACATAGAGGCCATCTCCATCGGGTGGTATGATGATGTTGAGGAGTCGAAGAAGAAGATCAGCCAAAGCTTGAAGAGGATAGACCAGAAGAACGGAGTCGTTATCTTTACGGATATGTTCGGAGGAACCGCCTCCAATTTGAGTTTTTCATTTTTGAAGGACAACCAAGTTGAGATCATCACCGGCGTCAACCTTCCGATGCTCATTAAGTTCGTGTCTCTCCAGAGAAGCAACAACCTGAAGGAAGTAGCCAAAAAGGTTGTCGAACAGGGCAAGAAGAATATCCATCTTGCCAGTGCTCTTTTAAGCTCAAAAAATTGATCCAGTTTTTTCCATGGTTGAAAAGAAGATCATCATTAAGAATAAGCTCGGAATGCATGCCAGGGCTGCGGTTAAGTTTGTCAACATGGCGAACCGATTCAGCTCGGTGGTTAAAATTGAAAAAGATGGAGATGAGATTGACGGCAAGAGCATCCTGGGAATCTTGACTTTAGCGGCGGTCCAGGGCTCTTCCATAATCCTCAAGGTTTCCGGAAAGGACGAAGACAGAGCACTCAAGGCGCTTGTCGACCTGATAAACAATAGGTTTCAAGAAAAAGAGTAGACTATATGGAATATTTCAGGCTGAAAGGGATCGGAGTTTCCCCGGGAATAGCGATAGGCGAAGTCCATCTTACAGAAAGAGTCATTTTCACTCAGCGAAAGGAGACTGTCTCTCCTGATCGCGTCGAGCTCGAATTGCAACGGTTGAGCAAGGCAATTGAGAGGACAAGATCTCAGCTGTCCCGAGTGAAGGATCAAATTAGAAAAAAGGTGGGTGACGAACATTCGTTTATCTTGGAGGCTCATCTGCTCATGCTGGAAGACAAATCGATGCGCGCTAATTTGGAGAGGATCATCGAGGAAGAAGAATGCCGGTCTGAATGGGCCCTGTCGCGAGTTCATGCGAAATACAAGAGGCTTTTTGAGTCCATAAGCGATGAGTATTTCAGGCAGAGAGAGTCGGATATCACAGATGTGTTGACAAAGATCTATAGGAATCTCGAGGCTCCACGCCGGAAAAAGAGGATGGACGATGAGAGCGAAAGAGTTATTGTCGCTCATGACCTCCTTCCTTCAGAGGCGGCCATGAGATTGAGCCGGGGAAATGTCCTGGCTGTTGCCATCGATATGGGAGGGCAGACCTCCCACACGGCTATCCTGGCCCGCTCTCTCAACATTCCTGCTGTTGTCGCTTTGCGCAATATATCCCAGCGAGTCAGCAATGGCGACTACATAATCGTAGATGGGACCGACGGAGAAGTGATTGTCAATCCACCGCTGGCTATCAGAAAGGAATTTTTCAGCAAGAAAGAAAAATATGATGATTATCGAAAGGAGCTGAGGAAAACAGCCAAATTAAAATCTGAGACACTGGACGAGTTCAGGTTTTATCCTTTAGCCAATATCGAGCTCCCTGAAGAGGTGAAACCCGCTCTTTCTCTTGGAGCTGAGGGAATCGGGCTTTTCAGGTCCGAATTCATCTACCTTCAGAGCACGTCCCTTCCTACGGAAGAGGACCATTATTCCATCTATTCCCAACTGGCGAAAACAGCCGCTCCCCTTCCTGTGTACATTAGGACTGTGGATATTGGAGGAGAGAAGAACCTCCCTCAGCTGAAAATAGAAAAGGAGCCCAATCCTGCCCTGGGTTTAAGAGCCATTCGGTTATCATTGAGAGACATTGACCTGTTCAAGATTCAGCTCAGAGCTATCTTAAGAGCGAGCGCTCATGGAAATGTCAAAATTCTCATCCCGATGGTAACTGAGATCGAGGAGGTGGAGGAGATCAAGATTCTTCTGCGCGAAGTCAAGAATGAGCTCAAGAGAAAGCGGATAAGATTTGCTCCGGATATTCCTTTGGGTGTGATGATAGAGGTCCCCGCAGCGGCGGCCATGATCGATTTGCTGGTGAAAGAGGTGGATTACTTCAGCATAGGAACCAACGACTTGATCCAGTATTATCTAGCGGTTGACCGCTCCAACGAGTTTGTCAGCTATTTATATAAACCGCTTCATCCTTCGATATTGAGGCTTGTCAGGTTCGTAATTGAAACAGCCCAGAAGGCAGGCAAGGAGGTGGCAGTCTGCGGGGAGATGGCTGCCGACCCTGTTGCTGCTCTTGTCCTGCTCGGGTTCGGGTTGAAAAAATTCAGTATGAACCCCATTTTTATCCCAAAAATAAAGAAAGCCTTACGTTCGGTTGAACACAAGACGGTGAAAAGAGTCGTTCGGGAAGCAATGAATTTAAAAACAGCCCAAGAGATCGAGGAGTATGTGATTGAAAGGATCCTGGTCAGGCATCCGAATGCTTTTTTGACGAGCACCATCCTTTAATCCAGCTTTTTTCCATCCTGTTTGCCCACCTAAGGTCTTTGGCCATCATAATTGCTACCCAGTACGGAGAAGATCGGAATGAGGGTGCCCTGTTCCCGGGCCTTGAAAGGGCTGGCTCTTATTATGATTTCTGGACAGGATAGAGCTTTTAAAAAGGGAATGTTCCGAGCTGTGCAGCTCAGCAAGATGTTTTTCGGTGGATGTGTTATTGATAAGAAAAGAATTGGCGAAACACTTTAATATCGGTGGGTGATGATTAGGTCGAGCACCGAATAATCAGTGCAGAAGGATGGAAATTGTTATCCCCAAGCGCTATCTGGCTCTGTTGTTTTGATCTCGAACTCAGTCACTCGGTTGATGAGCTTTTTGTCCTTGAAATACTTTTTTATCTCTTCAGCCTTTTTCTTCTCGAATACCCCTATAAGTTGCTTGTATCCGGATTCATCATAGAAATAGAGAACTTTTTTGTCTTTTGCTCTTTTCAAGGCCTCGTCAATTTGATATTGAAGATCTGTTTCTTGAACGGTCTGCATTTTCTTTCTCCCGTTCCTAATTCTGCAAAAATCGTGCCAATTTCATCATTACCAATGAAGTTTCTCTGTTAGAACCGCGGTTCCTGCCTAGTGTCTGGGTGTAAATAAATTTTGCAAATGTAAATTTTTTTAGCGTGAACCGGTTTGATTTCATCATTAAGGTAAAAAACCAATTCAGAACTATTCGAGTGAAAGGCCCTTTCTTTTGTTTTGCATCCCCGCGAGACAGTTGATATCATAAATAATGCTGATCGGCTCTTTTCATTATTGAGGGATAAAAGATGATGAACGAAATTCCCGAAAAATTGATTGAGGCCATAAAAAAGTCTCGATATGTTGTGGCTTTTACCGGAGCTGGCATATCAGCCGAAGCCGGCATTCCTACCTATAGGGGGGAAGGCGGGCTTTGGGAAAAGTATGATCCTAACTTATATGCCAACATAGATTATTTCCTTCAAGACCCCTCCTATTACTGGAATTTCTTCCGGGAGGTCCGTTATCCCCTGCTCAAAAAGGCCGGACCGAGCCGAGGCCATCTCGCTTTAGCCGAAATGGAGGCTGTGGGAAATTTGAAAACCATTATAACCCAGAATATAGATGGGCTTCATCAAGCAGCAGGCTCTACTTCTGTGGTGGAATTGCATGGAACGACAAGGGTCATATTTTGCATGACCTGCTTTCAGGAGTACACGATGGAGAAGGCCTTCTCCTTATTGATAGAAGAGCTGCCTCCCCGCTGCTCAAAATGCCAGGGAAGGCTCAGGCCAGCCGTAGTGTTTTTTGGAGAATCCCTTAATCCTCATGTTCTCCGTTCCGCTCACGAAGAAGCAGGAAAATGCGACATGCTGCTTGTCGTCGGAAGCTCATTGGTTGTTTACCCTGCGGCCGAGATTCCTCTGGTTGCCAGACAGAACGGTGCCACTCTGGTTATCATTAACAAGGAGAAAACAGGACTGGATCATGAAGCCGATTTTATCATCCAGCGGAAGGCGGGCGATGTCCTGCCTCGAATCATACAGAGCTTAAAAGCATGAAAAGCCGATGGGATCAGGGCTCGACATTAGACACTTCAGGGCCAGTCGCTATCAATAGTGGACGGAGCAAGGCAAAATACAGTTTCCAGCTCTACCAGCATATAAAGCTAAGCTTCAATTCTAAATTGTCTAATGTCGAGCCCTGACCCCTTTTATTTACGGCCGAAATCATCTTGAATGCGAACGATATCGGACTCATCAGAGTCGCCGATCCAGATTTCCATGACCCGGGCGTGTTCCTGGCCGATGCAGCGCAGACGGTGGGGAGTTTTCCTGGAAATAAACAATTCTTCGTTCTTTTCAGGCCGCCATGCTTTATCACCGACAGTGACTTCCAGTCCAGTATCCAGCACAACCCAGAATTCGCTGCGGCGGTGATGGTACTGGAGAGATAGAGAAGCCCCGGGATTCACAGTGATGATTTTGATACTTCTGGCCTGCTGGTAGGGAAAAGACCGAAATTTTCCCCATGGCCGGATGTCTTCGTTGATTTCACTCTTGAATTTTTCTATCTCATTTGTCTTATGCGGGCTCATGATTGCTCCTGAATTATTTTAAATGGTTCCCTTCCAGATAGTGTAGGTAACTTCATTGGTAAAATACACAGAAATGGCATCGCTCCCTTCAGATTTTTTACGCCATTCCCTCACCGTCCCCCTCGGCGCCTGCGTAACTCCGCACTCAAGCATGTCACTTCCAATCGGATGTCCGTATTCAATCATTTTTCATCAGATTGATTATCACGTGCTCAAACATACTCGGCGGCCGATCTCATCGGCTTCCCTCGGTGGACGGTTCGGTAAGGCTAAATCTTCAAAATCGCCTCTTCCATTCCCGTGTATTTTACCTGTACTATTGATATCCGCTTCCATCTTATTTCCTGCGCAAAAAGCGGATAGTGCGTGTAGTTTGAGATGCGGAAAAGGTGAGCATGAGTTTGAGGACCTTTGGCATCTCCTCAAACTTCTAAAAGTATTTATGCTTATTTATTAAAAAAAACTAAAACGGAACCTCGTCTTCGTCTTCCCACTCTTTTTCGGGAGAGGCCTCTTCCTCAGGAGAATCCTGAGGAGCGGGCTCTGACTCTTCATCGAGCGGTTTTTCAGGGATTTCTTCCCTCTTGCCGAGAAGGATGATGTTTTGCGCTTCGATCTCTGTGGTCGACCTTTTGTTCCCCTCTCTGTCCTGCCATGTTCGAGTCCTTAATTTCCCCTCCAGATATATTTGCTTTCCTTGGTTTAAATATTTCTCGCAGAATTCAGCTAACTTTCCCCAGGCCACGATTCGGTGCCATTCAGCGCGAATATCGCTTTCGTTTGTGCTCGGATTGAAGTAGCGTTCGTTCGTGGCCAGAGTGAATTTGGCGACAGCCCTTTCTGTTTGCGGAAGGTACCTCAATTCAGGGTTTTGGCCTAGCCGGCCGATAAGAATTACCTTATTGAGGCTGTTAATATCCCGCATCTTCTGATCTCAGTTCTTTTATTTTTTGCTGGGCGATCTTAGTTTCCTCTTCAAGGGGGAATTTGCTCACCAGAAGCTTGAAAACCGACAGGGCCTCCTCTTTTTTGCCGAGTTCAACCAGACTGAGTCCTTTTTTCAGGTAGGCAGCAGGAATTTTATCTCCACGGGGATGATTGAGGATCAGCTCGTTGAATTCTTGGATGGCTTCTTCATATTTTTTCTGACTAAAATAGCATTCCCCAATCCAGTAAACAGAGTCATCCACAAGAGGGCTTTCGGGGAATTGTTCCCTGTACATTTTGAAGCCGTCGATGGCCAGTTCAAAATTTCCGTTTCGGTAATCCGAATAGGCCATGTTGAATACCTCTGCAGGGGACAGCATGGCTGAGGGAGGTGTGGGAGTTTCCTCCTCCAGCTGCTCCTCCTTTTTCTCCTCTGGAGGTTTTTTTTCGGGAGTGGTGGTCTCTGCTTGCTGGCTCCCGGGTTTTTTCTCAGGCCCTTCTGATGGGAAAAGAGAAGCTCTTTTTATGGCGATGATTCCTTCGGAAACTTTTACAAGCTGCAGGCTCAAGGCCTCGATCTTATCCAGAAGAATTTGAGACTGAGCCGGGATCCTCTGTTGTTCCTGCTTGAAGTCTGCCTGCTCTGATTGAAGGAGCTTGGCGATAGTCAACAGCTCTTTCAGCTGGGCCTTGATCGAGTCGATATCTTCGGTGTTCTTTTCTATCTTTTTTTTCAGCAGTTCAACTTGCTGTCTGAGAAGCTGGACGTCTTTATAGATTAGTTCGTAGGTTTTCTCTTTTTTATCTGATCCTGCGGCCAAAAGAGGCAAAAGCAGGATAAGAGTAATCCCGACGAGCCTTCTGCTCATAAATTATTTTCCGATGATCTTGAATTGAGCTCTCCTGTTCTTTTGCCATGCTTCTTCGTTGTGTTCCAGGTCTAGGGGCTCGCTTTTTCCTTTGGAGAGGATCTTTATCCTATCAGCGGAAATTCCAAGAGAGACAAGGTAGTCCATGGTGCTTTTGGCTCTTTTTTCGCCCAGAGCAAGGTTGTATTCCTCTGTTCCTCTTTCATCGCAGTGGCCCTCAATGAGGATTTTAATCGTGTTGAATCTATTCAGCCACTCTGCATTGGCTTCGAGAACTGGCTTGGCGTCGTCCCGGATGAAGTATTTATCAAAGTCAAAATGAATCATATCCATATGAGCTTCTGCGTTCATTTCATCGATGGATTTTTGCAGGAAAATCTCCTCTTCTGTGAGTTCCGGCTCTTCGATCACCGGCTCTTCTTCGACGACTTCGACCACTGGCTGCTCTTCGACCACCGGCTCTTCTTGTTCGACGGGTTCAATCGGGGGTGGGGGTGGAGCCTCTTCCACTTTTTTCTTACAGGTGACTATGAAGGAAAAAACCAGTAGGAAAGCTAGTGAGTAGATAGTTAGTTTTTTCATTACAACTCCTTTTGTTTTGATTTTATGCTCTCCTGGCTTTATCAGGGAGCCTTTTTATCTCCTTATCTTATACAATCAAAAAGCATTTATGTCAACATGTGAAGCGAAGAACTTTATATTTTTAGTCGGTGAAAATGTTGGTATTGCGTGTGATATTTCCACCCCGTTTTGCTTGTTCAAGGAGCAATTTCCCCTCGCTTACCTGGACCAGTCAGGGAGCTTGTTGTTTCCCCTGGATGTGAGACGTTTGAGGTTGCGGCCGTCGTAATCGATCGAATAGAGTTGGATCGTCCCGTATAGGTTGGATGAGAAGATGATATGCCGTCCGTCAGGAGACCAGGAAGGAGATTCGTTTCGGGCGTTGCTCTCGGTGAGTTTAATGATCTTATTTGTCCTGAGATCGAGGACATACAGGTCGAAAATCTGGTCAACGCGGGAAACGTAGATGATCCTGTCTCCTGTTGGAGCCCAGGCCGGGGCATCGTGATAGCTGCCCCCGAAGCTTACTCTCCTGACGTTTGAGCCCTCGGCGTCCATGATATAGATTTGAGGAGTGCCGCCCCTATCAGAAGTGAAAGCGATTTCGCGGTTGTTCGGAGACCAAGCGGGGGAGGTGTCGATGGCGTTATTGAAGGTTATCCTCCGGATATCTGTGCCGTCACTGTTGGCGACATAGATTTCCGAGTTTCCTTCTTCCCTGGTTGAACAGAAAGCCAGCTTTTTCCCATCGGACGAAAAGGAGGGAGCGTAATTCGTTCCCGTAGTCATCACTTCTTTCCTGGTTCCCTCATAAGGATTGTAAATGTACAGTCCTGCTTCGGCTCCGCGGTAAGAGGTGTAAGCGATATTTTGTCCATCTGCAGTCCAGGCGGGCATGTAGTCTATGTTTTTGTTGAAAGTGAGCCGTGTCTGGTTATGACCGTCATAATCCATCATGTACAGTTCGTCGTTGCCGTCTCTATCAGATATAAAGACGATCTTGGAAGTGAAGATGGGTCGCTCTCCATAAATCTTCATGATTTCATCCGCCATTTTATGGGCTACCAGGCGGAGAAGAGATTTGGCGGATTGATAGCGTTTGCCAAAGATGAACCTCCCGCTTTTCACGTCATAGATCTTGCCTTCAAAGAGAAAGTCCTTGTTCTCGCTTTCCGATAGAATACCGACCAGGAGAAGCGTGGCCTGGATAGATTCCCAGTCCTTGAAGAATATGTTTTTCGGGTTCAGTGGCCTTATATAGCTGTAGTAGCTCTCCGGCAGAAGCTGGAAGATACGGCTGTAGCCGAGGTCATCGGCGACGATCTGATGAAGGTCCTTTCCGAAGGCCCTGATTTCGGGGGAAGGACTCTGGGTGATAAAATCAGGGAGGGCCAACGGAATGGCGGGCATTCCGTCTCGTATGCTCAAGTAGACTTCCTGTTGAGGATAGAGGATTGTTCCTGCCAGGATAACCAGGCAGAGACAAATCGCATACCGATTTATTTTCATTTGGAATGTTCAAATATCAAGTTGATTCCCAGGTACTCGTCCTCGTAAGCTCTCGGAAGCGGGGGAAAGGGAGCGGAGTTCTGGATGGCCCGTAGAGCGGACATATCGAGGGAGCGTATTCCGCTGCTTTCCATGATTTTGAGGTCTGAGACCTGGCCGTTTTTATGGATTCTGAAGTAAACAATGGTTTGGAAACTGCCCGTGATTCCGGGGTCGACAAGAGAGGTGAACCAGTTCCCTGAAACCCGGTTGATGAGGTTTTGGAGATAATAGGTAAAGGGGAAATTGGAGAGGCCGATCTGAGAGGAGAAGGCCGATCCTGGACCGCTCCCGGAGCCTGTCCCCGACCCGCCGGTTCCCGAGCCACCGCCACCGCCGATCCTGACACCGCTTCCGGTCCCCGACCCTTCTTCACTGCCTTTTCCGGAGGCCTCTTCAGAAGTCGGGGGAGATGCAGCCTGCTTTGTGACAGGCTCGGGTTTCTGAATGGAGGCTTTCTTTTCGCTTTTTGGTTTTGTCTCCTTTTCAGGCTTCTCGACTGGATGTCTGAAGGATGAGGCTGCTTCCTGCTGGATTTTCTCGGCAATGGTGAGGTCTCTTAGAGTTTCTCTCTTTGGCAGGGGAGTCTCGGCGATCTTTTCTGCTCCTCCCGCAGGACCTCCGCCGCCTCCTCCTGGGAACGAGACAACGCTCACGTAATGGATCATCTCATTTCTTCCGGGCTTCGGAAGACGGGGAGAGAGAACAGCCAGGAGAAAGAGGACCACATGGAGGGTAAAGGAGAGGATAACCGCACTTTTAAAGGCCGGCTGACTTCGGTCGAGTGCTGTCATTTTATTTCTTTTTAGCGGGCTCTGCTGGTTCGGCGATGAGACCGATATGCTCAACTCCGGCTTTTTTGGTTATATCCAGGATGGTCATGATAAAGCCGTAGGGGAGGCTCTCGTCTCCTCGAATAAAAACGATTTTCTTTTCCTTCCCGAAGAAGTATTCCTTCAGCTTCTGTTCCAGGAGAAACTGGTTGATGACCGAGTTTTCGATGTGGATGTATTTATCCTCGGTGATGGTCAAGGTCAAGCCTTCTTCTGCCGGAGCAGAAGCTGTCTCCGCTTGAGGGAGCCTGACTCCTATCCCAGACTGCATCATTGGCGCTGTGACCATGAAAATGACCAGGAGGACGAGCATGACGTCCACAAAGGGAGTGACGTTTATCTCGGAGAGAGAAGTTCCGAGCTGTCTTTTCCGAAGGGGGGATGCATTAAGAGCCATAGAGTCTTTCCGCTATGCTTAAGAATTCAAGGGAAAAATCCTCTATTTCCGTGATGACATACTTTATGCGGTTGAGATAGTAGTTGTAGGCGATGACAGCCGGGATGGCGGCAAAGAGCCCGAGAGCCGTAGCGATGAGCGCTTCCGCGATTCCCGGAGCAACTGTGGTAAGGGCTGCTGACTTCTGGGCTTCAATATTTAAAAAAGCATCCATGATTCCCCAGACTGTGCCGAAGAGTCCGATGAACGGGGTTACGCTTCCTGTTGTGGCCAGGAAGCTCATCATATTTTCCAGCCTGGAAATTTCCTGGTTGGATGATCTGGCCATAGCCCTGTTTATGCTTTCCAGTCCTTCCGATGTCAGATTCCCCTTATTGGATTTGCTTAAATGAGCGAGCTCTCTGTATCCAGCCTGGAAGAGCGAGGCAAGAGGGCTGAGCTTGTATATTTTTGAGGCCTTGTTCACCTCAGATAGGTCACTGCTTCTGCGGAAGATCTTGAGGAATTTCTTGGATTGGACTGAAGCGGATTTCAAGGTTTTCCTTTTAAAAAAGATGATCGCCCAGGAAAATACCGAGAAAAAAACGAGGATGAGCAGGACGAGCTTGACGACGAAACCCGCATCTCCGATCAGCTTGAAGACGTTCATCTTTCTGAAGAAAAAGTAGCATATGCCAGGCTTAAAGTCAAACTGACGGCTATCACCTTGAATGAGCATTTCTCTTTTTGTGCTCAAGATACATCTGACCTAATGGGGAGATGTGGAGAAAGCTTCCACTCCATCCAATCCAAGACCCCCCACCCGCCTCCATGGGCTTCGAACGGAGGAGAACCGTCGCCGCATTTCTCAACTCATATTAGCGTAATCATTCGTTTGACACTCTCTACTGAGCGGGTCTGGATGCCGCCCTTAAGCCCCCGTAGCGGAGGGGGGACCCGTCGGCTTATCCGAACGGGGGGAACCGACGGGACTGGTTCCCATGGGGTCCGGGGGCTGAGGGCGGCATCCAGGCCGCACAGAGATTGTAACCTTATTTACTGCGTTACCATTAGCTCGGATGTTTCCCCAGCTGGCGAAATAGAGATGCTGACTCACATTGACAAAATATTGATTAAATAATAGATTTGATTTTACGCTAAAGTAAAGAATTCGGGGATATCAGGTAAAGAGAGATGAAACCGGAAAGAAGGTTCAGTCCAGCCCAGTTCCTGGCAATAAGCTTTATCGCGGCCATCATGGTCGGAACGCTGCTTCTTTTACTCCCCGTGAGCACAAAAACGGGCCACATTTCCTTTATCGATGCTCTCTTTACCGCCACCTCGGGAGTGTGTGTGACAGGTCTCATCGTCCAGGACACGGCAACCTACTTCACTCCTTTCGGCCAGGTCGTCATCCTTGTCCTGTTCCAGCTGGGAGGGTTGGGAATCATGACTTTCTCCACTCTCATCCTTCTTGCTGCCGGGAGAAGGGTTTCTATGAAGGACAGGATCATCATTCAGGAGGCTTTTCACTATGGGGGATCGAAAGATGTCAAATCTCTTATCAAGGATATATTCATTTTTGCTCTGACCCTTGAGGCAGCCGGGGCCCTTTCTTTTTTCCTCCGCTGGCACAGGGATTTCACCTGGCTTAGAGCTCTTTTCCTTTCTGTCTTTCACTCTGTTTCCGCCTTTTGCAATGCCGGTTTTTCTCTCTTCAGCGAGAGCTTTCTCGTTTACAAGGGTGATGTCTGGATAAACATCACTCTTCTTCTGCTCATCGTTCTCGGGGGGCTGGGGTTCCTTGTCCTCCAGGAGGGCAAAGAGGTCTTCCTGAGATTCATAAAGAGGAAGAGAAACAAGGTTTCCCTTCATACAAAATTGGTCCTCACCTTGACCGCCTTTCTCATAGGGTCCTGTTTTGTTTTGTTCCTGGCAATCGAGTGGAATCATTCCCTGAAGATGTTCACCCTGAAAGAAAAAGTCTTTTCTTCTCTTTTTCAGGTCATTACTCCCCGGACAGCTGGCTTTAACACCCTGAACCTGAACACGTTGAGCTTCGCCACGGTCTTTCTTTTGATCTTTCTGATGTTTATCGGAGCTTCTCCTGGTTCGACTGGCGGAGGAGTGAAAACAAGCACTGTCGGAGCAATATTCGTCTTCCTCAAATCCAAAATCGCGGCCCGGGATTCTGTCAACTTTTTCCGCAGAACTCTGCCTGCGGAATCGATCACCAAGGCCTTTACGGTTGTGACCCTGGCTGTGGGAGTCATCTTTCTCTCATCCTTTATCCTCCTTATAGCCCACCCCTGGGCAGTGATGAAAGATGTGCTCTTTGAGGTCTTTTCCGCTTTCAGCACTGTCGGGCTCTCCCTGGGCATGACCCCGAAATTGAACACCCTGGGCAAAGCTGTGATCGTCATCACCATGTACATCGGAAGGATTGGCCCTTTGACCCTGCTCTACGCGTTCAGCCGCCAGAAAGCTTTCGGCAGATACGAGTATGTTGAAGAAACGGTCATGATAGGATAGAATCGGATAAGGAGTTCAGGATCATGAAATTTGCAGTTGTCGGCCTGGGAAGTTTTGGCTCTAACGTGGCCAAGACTCTGTATGAGAGAAAAAATGAAGTGCTGGCAGTGGATGTGAGCAAAGAAAAGATAGAGGAGGTCAAGGCTTTTGTCTCCCATGCGGTGAACATGGATGCTGCGGACAAGGAAAACCTGCAGGCTCTGGGTATCAAGGAGATGGACGTGGTGGTCGTAAGCCTGGGTCCGGAGATGGAAGCATCCATCCTCACGGTTCTGTATCTGCATGAGATCGGAGCCAAGCGAATCGTAGCCAAAGCCCTGACAGAGGACCACGCCAAGATTTTGGAAGCAGTGGGCGCCACCGAAGTCATCTATCCGGAAAAGGATATGGCCATCAGGACAGCTTTGAAGCTGAGCTGCCCCAACATTCTGGAATACCTACCTTTGACTTCGGGTGTCGGCATTCAGGAGATTGCGCCCCCCGAAAAGTTCATCGGGAGAAGTCTCAAAGAGCTTGATCTAAGGAATAAATACGGTATTCAGGTCATTGCTATCAAGGAGCTCATTCCTGAAAAAACAAACTTTGTCCCCCACGCGGATTTCGTGATCAAAGACAGCGATATCCTGATCATCATGGGGGAGGAGAAGAAGCTCCAAAAGATCAATTCCCTCTGAAGTCATCGTCCGGATTCTGTGATCCCCGGGATCATCCTCATCGCCAAAATGTTTTACTGGTGTTACTTCGATCAAAGCAAACGAGTCAGGATCTCCAGCGCGACCTGCTTGGCCTGCTTTCCGCTGGCCCGGGTGGGGCCTACGCATGACGGGCAGCCTTCCTTGCAGGGGCAGGCCTGGATGGTCTTTTGAGAGTGCTCCAAGAGCGCTTTCTCCAAATCGAAGAGCGAAGGGCTTAAACCGATCCCTCCTGGGTAGTTGTCGTAGATGAAGATATTTGGCTCGAAGGCTACATCAGAGAAATCCTGGAGCTGCTCCTCAGGCGAGATTTTCAAACGGATGTCTCTGGGGGGGATGGATTTTCCCGTGGAGTTGTCGCCGATGGATACGCCCACATCGTGGAGGTCACACATCATAAACAGGGGTGAGACGTTATGGAGAAGGTAAGCCAGGCCAAAAAGCCCGTTTATCTTCTCTTCTGAGGAGAATGGCAGGGACTGGAATATCTCAGCTGGGATGGTCAGCCAGTAAGCGGTGGTGTGCATCTCGTTCTGAGGCAGGCTCAAGTCTCCTGAACCCACGTTTTCTGAGGTGTGGAATTTGATCTTTTTAAAGCCCACAACCTGAGTGGCCACGTGAACTTCCCCGTGTGAGATGGAGCTCGTCTTCAGGTTCTTTTGAGCGAAGACATCGAGGATCTTGATCTTGGTATAGTCGATGGCATCCGTGAAGTAGTCGACATCGGTTTTTTTGACATAGGCTTTTCGCTGGTCGTAATCGAGCTTTTCCACATAAAACTGCTCTCCTTCACACATGTAGATCGCTTTCGGGTGAAGGGTGGTCAGGGCGGAGGAGAAATCCACTTCAGCGATGGCTCTGGTTTTTTCAGTCGCATCCACGACCACGAAGTTATCGGAGCTGATGCTTCTGAGGCTGACGCCGTCTGCGGGATAAGCATCTGAGGTCCAGTACCACTTGTCCTTTGAATGGTGAACGAGCTTCTCCTCCTCGAGGAATTTGAGGATCTCGTCTATGTCGGCCCGGCCGAATTTTTCCCCTTCGATAAAAGGAAGCTCGAAAGCAGCACATTCGATGTGACTGACAAGGATGGAGAGATTGTCTGGATTGATCAGGGCTTTCTCCGGGTTTTTGGAGAAGAAATAGTCCGGATTATTGATGATGAATTGGTCCAGCGGGGAGCTGGAAGCGACCAGCACCGCAGCCGAACCTTTTCTCTTCCGGCCTGCCCGCCCCGCTCTCTGCCAGGTGCTGGAGATGGTCCCTGGGTAGCTGGCGAGAACAGCGATATCGAGGCTTCCGATATCAATGCCCAGTTCCAGGGCATTGGTGGAAACAACCCCCCTGATCTTCCCTAGCCTGAGTTCCTTCTCGATCTCTCTTCTCTTCAGGGGAAGATAACCACCTCTATAGCCCCGGATCAGGCCTTCATCCTTTATGGTTTTTTCGATGTCTTCCTTGAGATAGGTCACCAGGACCTCGGTGATGAGACGGCTGGGAGCGAAGACGATGGTTTGAAGATCGTTCTTGAGGAAGATCGAGGCCACACGCCGGGATTCGTTGACGTAGGAACGGCGGATTCCCAGATGCCGGTTGACCACAGGAGGATTGTAGAAGATGAAGTACTTTTCCCCTCGGGGAGCGCCGTTGTCGTCCACTAGGGATACCGGCTCTTCTATCATCCTCTCTGCTATCTCCTGGGGATTGGCGATGGTGGCCGTGCAGAGGATGAATTGGGGTTGAGACCCGTAGAATTGAGCGATCCTTTTCAGCCGCCGTAGCACGTTTGCCAGATGACTGCCGAATATGCCCCGGTAATTATGGAGTTCATCGATGACGATATACTTTAAATTCTCGAAGAGCTTTATCCACTTGGTATGATGGGGAAGGATTCCCGTGTGCAGCATATCAGGATTGGTCAGGATGATGTGCCCTCGAGATCGGATGGCTTTCCGTGCATCCTGGGGAGTATCACCGTCGTAAGTGAATATCCTGATCTCTTCCTGGAGAAGTTTGATCGTTTCGTCGAGCTCAGCTCTTTGGTCCTGAGAAAGGGCCTTGGTGGGAAAGAGGTAGATCGCTCTGGCTGAGGGATTCTTGAGGATCGCATCCAGCACCGGAAGGTTATAGCAGAGAGTCTTCCCTGATGCAGTAGGGGTGACGACCACAATGTTTTCCCCTTTTTTTAGCCGTTCCCAGGAACGGTGCTGATGGATATAAAGGCTGGAGAATCCCTTCTCTTTCAGGGCGTTGACCAGGACGGGGTGGGCATCGGGGGGATACTCCTGGTATTGGCCTTCCTGAGCGGGAATATGTTTTACGGCCCGGATCGACTCCGCTTTAACGCCGATTTCTTTCAGGATTTCCAGGGACTTGATTAGATTATCCTCTTTGGGCATGGAACATCATCCTTAAGCAATGTGATCCTTTCCTATAATATTATTTTTAGAGGAAAGCGGTCAACGGCTAAAATGGGGCCAGGCCTTATCAATCTTGCTGTCGCCAAAGCAGGAATCATGTCGTGAAACTCTACTTCCTGACATGGCCCGATCCCGATTCGCAAAGCCACGTCCTGATCGCGAAATCATCTTCTCGCTTGCTCGCAGGAATAAGTATGATAAAATGGTTCACTTGGATCATTCACGAGTCGAGGTTGCTGCGGATGCGAGGCGTGGTTCATAAAGCTGTGGTTTTCCACCGCGAATGAGCCGCAACGAAGCAGATGCGGTGAGATCGGCTCGCCCGAAGGGTAAAAGATGCCGACAAATAGAAAAAAATGAGGACTGTGCCTTTTTGAGAAAAGAGAATATAGTGTCGGCAGATTTTATGAATGATGCAGGTGCGTCATGTTGAAAGAAATTCGAGTCAAGAAAGCGGCCCAGCATAACCTGAAACGAGTCGATGTCAACCTGCCCCGCAATAAACTGATCGTCATCACCGGGCCTAGCGGCTCCGGGAAGTCTTCCCTTGCCTTCGACACTCTTTTTGCGGAGGGACAGAGACGATACATCGAATGCCTCTCCGCTTATGCCCGGCAGTATATCGAGCAGATGGAGAAGCCTGAAATGGAATCCATTGAAGGCATTTCTCCCTCGATCTCCATCGACCAGAAGACGATCTCATCTCATCCCCGGTCTACTGTGGGGACAGTTACTGAGATATATGATTTCCTGAGGCTTCTTTTTGCCCGGGTGGGAACGCCTCACTGCCCTCGCTGCGGGAGGAGAATAAGCTCCCAGGCTCCTCAGCAGATCCTGGAAAGAATTCTGAATACCTCTTCCGGAGAAAAAGTGAAGATCCTGGCGCCCCTGGTGAAAGGACGGAAGGGTGAATACCAGCGTCTTTTTGAAAGGCTGAGAAAGAAGGGTTTCCTTCGAGCACGGGTGGACGGAGAATTTCGAGAACTTGAGGAAGAGATCATTCTGGAGAGGACGAAAAAACACAACGTTGACCTTCTCGTGGACGAAGTCCGTGCCTCCGCAGGCTTGAAAAACAGGCTGAAAGAGGCTGTGGAGAAGGCCCTGGAGATGGCCGGGGGTGACCTGCTGGTGCTGAAGCAAGACGGCAGAGAAGCCTATTTTTCCCTGAGCCTTCTCTGCCCTTTCTGCGAGATCAGCCTCCCGGAACTCGAGCCGAGGAATTTCTCGTTCAACAGTCCCTACGGAGCCTGCCCGCGGTGCCATGGACTTGGTTTCCAGACCGTTCTGGATAAGTGGGGCGAGGTGGAGCTGACAGAAGATGTCTGCCCCCTCTGTGAAGGGAGCCGGCTGAAGAAAGAGAGTCTTGCTGTAAAAATCGGGAGCAAGAATATCTATGAGTACAGCTCGCTTCCTGTGGGAAAGCTAACCGAAGAGCTTAACCTGCTGCGATTTTCTGTTGCTGAAGAGCTGATCGCGTCCAGGATTCTGAAGGAGATCCTTTCCCGGCTGGAGGTCATGGTTGAGCTGGGAATGCCTTATATCCAGCTGTCGCGGACAACAGCTTCTCTTTCAGGAGGAGAGGCTCGCCGCCTGCGCCTGGCTGCCCAAGTCGGGTCTCGCCTGAGAGGAATCCTGTATGTTTTGGATGAGCCGACCATTGGCCTTCACCAGAGAGACAACCACCGCTTGATCTCTCTGCTGAAGAATATGCGGGACCAGGGCAATTCGGTGATCGTGGTGGAGCATGATGAGCAGACCATCCGCTCGGCTGATTTTATCCTGGATTTGGGTCCTGGAGCAGGAGAAGGAGGGGGTTTTAAGGTCACTGAAGGAAGCCTGGACCTGATTCTGACCTCTCCGGACTCCCTGACGTCTCAGTATCTCCGGGAGGAAAAGAGCATCCCTGTTCCCACCCAGCGGAGAAGGCCAGAAGGATGGCTGGTGGTGAAAAATGCCTCGGAACATAATTTGAAAAACATCGATGTTCGAATTCCTCTCTCGGTGATGACAGCTGTCACCGGTGTTTCCGGCTCCGGGAAGAGCACCCTTGTCTACGATATCCTCTACAAGAAGCTTCTGAATCTGTTCTACAAAGCGAAGAAGAAGCCGGGAAGACATGAGAGCATCGAGGGGGTGGGCAGGGTGAACAAGGTCATCTCAGTCGACCAGAAACCGATTGGCCGGACCCCGAGGTCCAATCCGGCCACCTACACCGGTCTTTTTACTCCCTTGCGCCAGCTCTTTTCCCGGACCCAGGAATCGAGGATGAGAGGCTATATTCCCAGTCGTTTCAGCTTCAACATCCCCGGCGGACGCTGCGAGGAATGTCAGGGAGCGGGCGTGAAAAAGATCGAGATGCATTTTTTGCCCGATGTCTTCGTAACCTGCGACCGATGCGGAGGAAGGAGGTACAACGCTGAGACTCTGGCTGTCCATTATAAAAACAAGAGTATTGCGGATTATCTGGAAATGACCGTTGACGAAGCCTATGAGTATTTAAAAGCCCATCCCATGCTCAAAAGGAAGCTGGCAACATTGAAGAGGGTGGGCCTGGGGTATATCAGGCTGGGCCAACCGGCTCCCACTCTTTCTGGGGGAGAAGCGCAGCGGATCAAGTTGACCAAGGAGTTGAGCCGGAAGGATACGGGGCAGGCCCTTTACCTTTTGGACGAGCCCACCACGGGACTCCATTTTGATGATGTCCGCAAGCTGCTCGAGGTTCTTTCAGAACTGGTGAAATTGGGGAATACAGTGATCATCATCGAACATAACCTTGATGTTATCAAGTATTGTGATTATATTATAGACTTAGGTCCTGAGGGAGGCGAGAAAGGTGGCCGGATAGTGGCTCAGGGCGTTCCCGAGAAAGTGGCTGAAGAAGAAAATTCCTACACGGGGAAGTTTTTAAAGATGCTCTTCGAGGGAGGCAAAAGATACTTCCAGGAAGGGAAGATCGATGCAATTTTAGGAAGGAGGCATGATGAAAAGGATCAGATTTAAGCGGAATTTAGTTTGGGCATTATTATTAACTTTTTGTTTCGTTGTCTATCCATTGGTCTCCGCGGAGGCTCCCCTGACCACCAAAGACCTGGATAAGTTCAGCTGGCGCCACATCGGACCGTTCACATTTTCAGGCAGGATCACTTCTTTTGCCGTGCCAGCGGGGCAGAGCCAGACCTATTACGTGGCCACAGCATCGGGCGGGCTCTGGAAGACCGAAGATGGAGGAATACATTTTGAACCCATCTTCGATAAGTACGGCGTCATGAGCATGGGGGATCTTGCCGTGGCTCCCTCCGACCCCAACATCATCTACGCCGGGACCGGGGAACCGATGCATGCCCGCTCCAGCGCTCATGGAAACGGCATGTGGAAATCCACTGACGCTGGCAAAACCTGGAAGCTCATCGGCCTGGAGCAGAGCTACTTCATCCCCAGAGTTGAAGTCGATTCTAAAAATCCGGATATCGTCTATGTGGCCACCGAGGGAAAGCTCTATGACAACAAGATGGACTGCCAGCGGGGGCTATACAAGACGGTCGATGGCGGGAAGACCTGGACTCAAGTGCTCGACCTCAAAGACAGAGGCGTCGGGGACTTTGTGATCGATCCCAACAATTCGGATATACTGATCGCCGCGGCTTACAAGACCTACAGGAGGACCTGGACCTACATCGACCGGCAGCCGGACAACCATCTCTACAAGACCACGGACGGGGGCAAGACCTGGAAGAAACTGACAAACGGGCTTCCGATGAACATCAAGAGCGGATGGAACGGCCTCGACATCTATCCCAAGGACCCGAATATCATCTATGTCCGGATGGATGAAGAGGTCAACCTGGGCTTCAGCGAGAGGGATGGCGATGCTCTCTTCAGGAGAGGAAGAGTCTTCCGGGACGGTTATTATTTGAATAAATTCAAAGATTTCAAGATTCATCCCCAGATCAAGAGAATGGTCAAATTCGAGCCTGTCAAGTTCGAAAAAGAGAGCGACCTGGCGGACAAGCTGAACGACCTTATCAAGGATAGAGAATTCCCCAAGAAAGCGGGTGTGGACATCGTGGCTTTGAACAAAACAGCCCGCTCGGTTTTCTCAAAGAACGAAAAGATCATCGAAAGCATCGATGAGGTCGAGAAGATCCTGAAAAAAGAGAAGGAATACCAGGAGCTTTACCAGGGAATCAACAGTTTTATCCTGGCTATGCTCTTCGCTGATTCGGAAGGAATTGAGGTCAAGGAGGGGGCTTTTGTTGTGACTGATGTGGGAAAAGTCCAGGTCAATCCCAAACTCAAATCCCTGGTAAAGTTCGACGAAAAGACGATCAAGGATGAAAAGGAGCTGGCCCGGAAGGCCAATGAACTCATCAAAGATGAAGGGCTGATCGATAAGCTTGAGGTCGACCTGAGGAAGTTCAACACCGAGGCGGTAAAAGCATATAAGGACAGAAAAGACCTCCAGCCGCAGTTGCAGGAAGTCAAGGATAAAATCGATGAATTCGAGAACAGAAAGGGAAGATACCAGGTCATCAATCGGCATATCCTCCAGATCATTTACGCGGACGCCCTGATCCTGCTGGAGCCGGTAAAGAAAGCTGGTGTCATCTACCGTTCTGAGGACCAGGGAGAATCCTGGAAGAGGATGACCGAGTACAAGCTCATCGGAGGAAGCGCTGTGGTCAACCAGATCGAAGCGGGCTATTCCGGACGAATCTATGTCGACCCCAATGATGATAAAAAGCTCTATGCCGTAGAAGTCCGAGTCTTGGTTTCAAACGATGGAGGAAAGACATTCAGGAACACACCCTGGACAGGCCGTCACAGATGCCATGTGGACACAAGAGGCATGTGGATCGATCCGCTCAACTCCGACCATATCCTCAACGGCAATGACGGTGGCGTGAGCGAGACCTGGGACGGCGGAAAACACTGGTCACAGAAGGAGACCATCAGTGCCCAGCAATTTTATGACATCTCTGTCGATAACGAGCTGCCCTACAATGTCATGGGCGGCACCCAGGATAACGGCTGCTGGCTGGGGCCGTCCCAGAACAGGAATCAGTACGGGGTGTACCCTGCGGACTGGACCTACCTTCCTTCAGGCGATGGCTATTATGTGTTGAGAGACTGGTGGAACCCTGAATACGTCTATTTCGAGAGTCAGTTCGGCCGGTCAAGCCGGATGAACCTCAAGACGGGCGAGATCATTTCCCTTTCGGTACGGAACACTCAGGAAGAAGAGGAGGCTGGAAAGCCGGATCAGAGGTACCAGTGGGATTCGCCCATCCATCTTTCTCCTCATAATCCCGGGATTGTTTACGTCTGTTCCCAGCATGTCCATATGTCCAGGAGCCGGGGGGAGAGGGATACCTGGGTGACCATAAGCCCCGACCTTTCCAAGAATGACCAGGAGAGGATTGAGCTTTCCAAGCTGACCAACCTCCAGTACGCCACGATCTACACCTTCCAGGAATCTCCAGTCAAACCCGGGGTCTACTGGGCTGGCACTGATGACGGAAACCTCCAGCTGAGCACAGACGGAGGCAAAAACTGGCAGAATATCACCCTGAATTTCTATGACATGAAGGGAAATCCGCAGAAAGGGATCAAGGGCGCTCGTATCCCCTATGACCGCTGGGTCACCAAGGTCGAGCCTTCTGCCCATGACCTGGAGACCTGCTACGTCACCTATTCAGGATACAGGACGCACAACGAGGATAACTCCTACGTCTACGTCACCCATGATTTCGGGAAAACCTGGGAAGACATCAGCCAGGGAATGATGAACCCTGTCCGGGATATAGAGGAAGACCCGGATAACCCGGATGTCCTCTACCTTGCCACCGATTACGGACTTTTTGTCTCCACGGATAAGGGGAAGGCCTGGATCGAGATGTCTTCTTCAGCGCCGGATGTGTTGATCATGGACCTGGACATCCAGAAGAGGGAGCGGGACCTGGCCATCGGGACCTACGGTCGGGGAATCTACATTGCCGATATTTTCCCGTTTAAAGAGTTCAAGCCAGAAGTGTTCGAGAAGGACGCCTATCTTTTTGACATCCAGCGAACCATCAAATGGAACATGCTGGAGAGAAGAGGACCCACCCTCGGAGAATTCGCCCGTGTCGATAATCCTCCGGTTGGTTCGACAATTTACTATTATCTCAAGCAGCCGGCAAAGTCGGTGAAGGTTGTGATCAAGGACCTTGAAGGAAATGAGATTCAGGAATTTAACGGAATGACCGGCAACGGCGTCCAGAGGGTTTTCTGGGACCTCAGAAAAAGGGCAGAGCAGCAAGAGGGCCAGCAGTTTCGGATGCGATTCGCCTCCACTGTAGATCCCGGAGAATTCAATGTGACGCTGGTCGTCGATGGCAAGGAAGTGGTCAGCAAAAGACTCCTTGTGGTTCAGGATCCGATGCTGAGCGAGGTGAGATAAATAGAAGGAGAAATCAAAAGGCTTATAGAATGATTGGGGTCAGGGCTCGACATTAGACATCTAACCGCTTAGTGGATTAAAACATGAATGTTAGAGGAATGGTAATGAATGAAAGAATGTCTAATGTCGAGCCCTGACCCCAGGATTTAAAATGGGATTTAAAGATATCATGGGACATGAGAGGGTGAAGAAGATACTGAAGAAGTCTCTGCAGAAAAAGAAAATCCCCAACTCGATGTTATTCTGCGGGCCTGAAGGAGTGGGGAAAAAAGGAATGGCCTTCATGCTGGCCAAGGCCATCAACTGCGAGCAGAAAAAAGACGACGCCTGTGAAGCCTGCTCATCCTGCAAGGCAATCGATGCCGGGAATCATCCCGATGTCATGGAGATACTGCCTGATGGTGAGGTGATAAAGATCGATCAGATGAGGACTTTAAGGCAGATAGCTTACCTGAAGCCGATGGTCGGGAAGAAAAGGATTTTTATCGTGGATCAGGCTGAGAAAATGACAGAGGAAGCGGCGAATTCTCTGCTGAAGATTCTAGAAGAACCGCCTCTTTTTTCTTATATCATACTCGTGACTCAAAATCCCTATCTTATCACTTCGACCATAAAATCCCGGTGCCAGATATTGAATTTTTCGCCAGTGTCGAGGCAGGATATTGAAAGAATATTAATCGAAACAGGCTATGAAGAAGAAAAAGCCAGGGTCATTTCTTTGTTCGTCCAGGGAAATTTGAATAAGGCTCTGAATTTGGACTGGGATGAGGTCGAAGCCAGACGAGAACAAGCTTGGGAGCTTTTCTATTCACTCATCACCAAAGAAAATCTGCCTGTCTATTTAAGAAACTATGCCTTTTCTTACCGTGCCCTGGTCAAGGAGGATTGGGAGCAGGTCTTGGAGCTTTTGTCCTCCTTCTGCCGGGATTCGATACTGGTCAAAGAGAAAGGCGAGGGCAGTCTGTTGATGAATCCTGACTATGAAGAAAAAATCAATAAAGCAGAAAAGATGGTGAGCTTGGATTGGCTGATGAGCTGCCTGCGAAAGATTGACCACGCTGTTTATGGTTTGCGCAAAAATCTCAACGTCAACTTGCTCATCAGCGCGTTTTTTGCTCACTTTAAGGAATGGGATTATGTCTGAGATCGTGTGTGTTCTTTCCGACCTTACAGGAAAGATTTTCAGGGCTAAAAAAGGAGATGAAGATTTAAAGATCGGAGATTACTGCATCATCGAGTCCGATTTGGGAGGAGACCTGGCTGTTGTCATAGATGATTCGAGCGTTATCTGCAGCCATCAGAAATCGGCTAAGGAAGCTGTAAAGGTGATCCGCGTCGCCACCGAGGATGATAAGAAAAAATTCAAGTGGTTGAGGAAGAAGGAGAAAAAAGCTTTCGATTATTGTCTGAACAGGATTAAAGCTCGAAACCTCCCCATGAAGCTGGTCATGGTCAGGTACTTCTTTAACGAGAAAAAGGGGATTTTCTATTATACTGCTGACGGCCGGATTGATTTCAGGCAGCTTGTTAAAGACTTAGCCAAGGAATTCAAGATGCGGATTGAAATGCGCCAGGTTGGTGTCCGGGATGAAGCGAAGATGGTCGGAGGCATGGGTGTCTGTGGGCGTGCTCTTTGTTGTTCCAGCTTTATGAAGGGTTTTGAGCCGGTGACCATCCAAAAGGCCAAGAAACAGCAGATTGTCATCAATCCCAAGAAGATTTCCGGTTTGTGCGGACGTTTGATGTGCTGCCTGGCTTTTGAAGATGAGAGTCGCGGACGGATGTACGCCGAGGAAGAAAAAGTCGAAGAGGATTAGAGAAAGGTTTGTTCAGGTTGAGGATTGAAGGCCGGGGATTTATTTGGGATGGTTGATCTTGAATTGAACTTTGCTGGACATAGAGATCAGGGTTCCTTCAGGAGAGAACGCTTTAACCTGCCACGAATATTTTTCACCTGATGTCATGGTCTTCTTGATATTTTCAGGGAGGTCGACGGAGGTTTCTTTGGTGGTTGTCTCCCAAAGCTTGTTACCGTTATCGAAGATATAGATTTTGTACTCAACATCTTTCCCCAGTGCCTTCCACTCGAAGTGCGAAGGAATCGTCTGAGCCTCGAAGACAGGAGAGATGAGGGTGATCGATCCCCCTCTGACCGCATCCTCGTTGATGAAAAACTGAGGGGCGGTGGGCTTGAGCATGGGGAGGACGCCAAAGACAACGAACAGGAGTATGGCGGCTGAAACAGCAGCAGCGGCCAACCGGCCGGGAGTTAAGAAAGAAGCGGCCTTCTCAAACCAGGTCTCTCCCTTTGCCGCAACAGAGACGTATTCATCTTTGAATATCTCATCCCCTTTGCTCTTGATAATGGAAACGAGTTCATCTCTTTCCACCAGTTTTTCAAAACAAGAGGAACAGTTGAAGTAATGCTCCTCGAATTTATTCTTTTCATCTTCGGAGAGTCTTTTTAGTAAGTAATCATCAATCATGACTTCGAATTTACAGTTCCTCATGGCTTTTTCCTCTCAAATTAACTTCATACATTTAGTCGAAGCTAATCCAAAAAAATGGAAAAAAATCGTCTTTTTGCAAATTTTTTTCAGTATTGGGGAATGAATCAGTCTACTTATCTTAGCCGAAGCTAATCCAAAAAAATGGATATTTGTCATCTTTTAAGATATCTCTTGAGAAGTTTTTGAGAATAATTCACCCGCTCGCTCACTCTTCGAGGGGAAATGCCCAATTTTTCGGCGACTTCTTCTCTTGAGAGATCCTTATAATAATAAAGGTAAAGAACTTCTCTGTATTTGGGTTTTAATTTTTTTATTGCGGTTGCGATCGTCTCTGCTCTTTCTTTGCTTTCAATCTGCTCTTGCGGGTCAGGATAGGCAGAGGGCTCCGGGACGTGCTTCAAAACCTTGCTTTTTTGCCGGATGTAGTCAACGATCCTGCGGCTGGTGATGGTATAGATGAATGTTCCGATGGAAGATTCTCCTCGAAATTCTTTTTTCTTAAGCTTTTCGATGACATTGGTGATGATTTCATTGGCCACATCTTCGCAGTCCGGATTCCTGGCGCCCAGAGACTTTCTTACCCGAAAACCCACTATCGGCCGGTATTTCATGAAGATATCTTCCAACAGAGTTTTCTCTTTCTTATTTCCCATAGTTGCAGTCATTATATAGACTTATGCAAGAGTTGGCAAGTTTGGATTTTTCAATTTTTACCAATAATCGGCGACTAACTTCAATGCCAAAAGAAACGAGGCCATGCTTTGGAAGGATTGATAGTCAACCAGGGATTGATAAAAGAGACAATAGGCTCTTGCGAGACGCCTTCATCCCCCACTGTCAGCGAATACAACCCATTTTCAACCACAGAAACAGCCAAGCTTGCTCTGAATTTTCCCGGGAATCCTGATGATTCCAGCGGTTTTAACAGAGAAGCCCTGATCCAGGAGCGACCTGAGTCTACTTTCCTATCTCTTTTTGATGTGAGAGAGGAGCCTGAGATAGTTTCGTTTTGGGAAAGAGGCTTCTGGGAAACCAGGAAAATGTCGCTGGCCCGAAAAGTGCTTATCGGTCTGGACCAGCGTCATAAGTGTGTTTTCAGAGACCACAGCTCCGGCTCTATAGAGGAAGATGCGCAGAAGGAATCATTCTTCAACTCCAATCTCCTCTATTTAATCGCTATTACTGACGGCAACGAAGACACGCTGGGACATTCCCAGCTTGTTTCCAGATACACGATTCTCTTTGCCAAAGAGCTCGGGATCGAGGACCGGAATTTCTTGATCGACCTTGAGAGAGGCGCTTTGCTCCATGATATCGGAAAGATCGGAATACCCGAATTCGTCCTGAGAAAAGACGGTCCGCTGACCAGAAGGGAAAAAGAGGTTGTCAAAGATCATCCTTACCTTGGCTATGAGATGATCGAGGAATTTGATTTTTTAAAGAAGGCCGCCCAGGTAGTCTTGTTCCATCATGAGCATTATGATGGGTCGGGCTATCCTTTTGGCTTGAGCGGATCGGATATTCCCCTCGGGGCAAGGATCTTTGCTCTGGCTGATACCTTGGATGCGATAACATCGGATAGACCTTACAAAGTGGGGAAAAGTTTTGAACTGGCTCTGAGAGAGATAGAGAACTGCCAGGGGAGCCAGTTCGACCCTCAACTGACCGATGTTTTCCTTTCGATCCCCATAGACAAATGGCAGGAAATCAAATCTAAATCAAGCATCTGCCTTCCTCTATCCGCAGTCCACTGATAAGCCTTTTTTCTGAAATCTTCTCCCCCTTGAGTATGTTTCTTTAGCTCTGGCTTTGAGCCGCTTTTTTCTTGGTTTCTCTGTCAAAGAGCTCAGCAGAATGGAGGATATTGAAAGGCCGACTTTCCTTTTTCAGGTTGGACCTGAGCTGAAAGAGACAGCCGGGACAGTCTGTGGCGACGATTCCTGCTCCACTTTTCATTATGCTTTTTCTTTTTTTCTCCCACATTCGGGCTGATATCTCCGGATTCTTGAGGGAGAAGACGCCGCAGAAACCGCAGCAGGTGAAGGGTTCCTCTTCCTCTCTAAGATCGAACGAAAGAGATCTCAGCATTTTTTTGGGTTCATCTCTGAGCTTCAGAGAATTCAGATAATGACAGGGATAATGATAGTACACCGTTCCCTTCTTTATCCCCTTCTTTTCCTTAGGCAGTAATCCTTTTTCAACCATGAATTCAGTGTAGTCGTAGACCCTATCTGCCCAGCGAGAAAATGCGGGATCGATTTCCGGGTAGAGTTTTTTCAGCATGGAATTACCTGTCGGGCATACGGTGAGGATGTAATCCGGATTCAATTTTTTGAATGATTCGATGTTTTTCAGGGCCAGCTTCTGAACATCCTTCTCGTTTCCCAGATGAAGACTCGGAGCCCCGCAACAGGCTTGCTCAGAAGGCGATACCACCTGGAAGCCTAAGCGGGATAGACTGTTGATAACGCTTTCCCGAATCTCAGGGAAGAAAAATTTCACCAGGCATCCCTGGAAAAGGTAGACTTTCCCCTCTTTTTTCTTTTCTTTCCCTGAGGATTTGGCAGGTTTGACCGCAGGGAAAGATTTTCCTTTTCCCCAGGCAAAAGGGAGGCTTACTAAATATCCGTTCTTCTGGAAGGGCTTCTGCAGAATGGAGAGTAGCTTCGCTGATTTTTCGGCGAAAGACTTTTCCCGGAAGAAAAAGGACAACGCTTTTTCCCAGAGCCGGGGCACTCTTTTTGTCTTAAGCTTTTGGATAAGCTCGCCCGTAGGAATCCCCACCGGGCAGAACTCCTCGCACTTTTTGCAGTCCGCACAAAAATCAAGCAAAGAGGACGCCTCTTTATTTGACCGGGTTATCGAGGTCAACAGGACACCTATTCCTCCCGGATAAACAGGTCCTCCGTAGACGTGGCCCCCCAGAGCTTGAAAGACAGGGCAGATGAGCAGGCAGCCTCCGCATTTGAGACAGTAGAGTATTTTGTCCAGTTCCTTGTCCTTGCTGATCTTGAGTCTTCTGTTATCGAGGATGATGATATGGAGTTCATGCGGGCCGTGAACGCCTGTCACCAGTTCTTTTTCGATATCAGTGGTGCGGCTCGGTCCGGTAATGAATGACACGTAGGAAGTCCATTTCATTCCCGATGAAGCAGGGATGAGAGCTTTGGCGAGGGTGATGGCCTGTTCCAGGGTTTCCACAAATTTTTCAGCCGTCACCAGGGCGATATGAATAGGAGGGAGCGAAGTGGCCAGCCTGGCATTTCCTTCGTTGCTGATGATAACCAGAGTTCCTGATTCGGCCACAGCCAGGTTGGCTCCGGAAATTCCGATATCCGCCTTAATGAAGTAGTCCCGCATCTCTTCTCTGGCAACCTTGACGATTTCTCTGGGATCGGGGGGAACATTTTTCCCGAGATGGCGGCTGAGCAGTTCGGCGATCTCTTCTTTGGTCTTGTGAAGAGCGGGGGCGGTGATGTGGGATGGTTTTTCTTTAGCCAGCTGGATGATCCATTCCCCGAGGTCAGTTTCGACGACCTTATACCCCTTTTCCTCCAGAAAGCTGTTGAGGTGGATTTCCTCGCTGACCATGGATTTGGATTTGACGATGAGCTTGGCTTTCTTCAGGCGGGCGATTTTTTCGATGGTTGAAAGGGCCTCCTCGGGAGTCGAAGCATGGTGGACGTTTGCTCCTGATTTTTCTGCTTCCTCGGTGAATTTTTGGATGAGCTGGGGAAGCCGCTTCACGCAATCTTCCCGGATTCGACTGGCTCTTTCCTTGTACTCTTCCCATGGGATCTCGTCTTTGATGCGGTTGTATTTTTTAAAATGGCTCGATGAGGCTTTTTCCAGAGCCTTTTGGAGGCTGGAATCGTTGAGGGCTTTCCTGACTTTCCTCTTTTGTTTTCCGGGGGAAAACACTCACTCCTCTCTCTTCATTTTTTCCAGGTAGGTTTGGGGATCGACAAGAAATTCTCGAGGCTTGCTTCCTTCCGACGGGCCGACGATGCCCTCTTGCTCCATCTGGTCGATGATCCGGGCAGCCCGGGCGTAGCCCAGTTTGAGTTTTCTCTGGAGATAGGATGCGGATGCCTGTCCGGTGAGAAGGACGAGTTCCAGTGCCTTATCGTAAAGCTCATCCTTTTCCCCGATTTCTTCCCATTCGTGACCGGTTCTGCTTTTTAAGGTTTTGATGATCTTATCGTCGAATTCGGGGCTTCCCTGCTCTTTCACAAATTTGACCAGCCTGGTGATCTCGGGGATAGAAATGTGAGAGCCGTGAAGTCTGATGAGGCGGGGATAGTTGGGAGGCATGAACAGCATGTCTCCCAGGCCGAGCAATTTCTCCGCGCCTGAAGCATCGATGATGATCCTCGAGTCAACTTTGGTCGGCACACGGAAGGCAATGCGGCTGGAGAAGTTATTTTTGATCGTTCCTGTGATCACATCGATGGAGGGCCGCTGGGTGGCCATGACCAGGTGGATTCCGACGGCGCGGGCCAGTTGGGCCAGGCGGGCGATGCAGTATTCCACATCCTGAGCCCCGATCATCATCAACTCAGCCAGCTCGTCAATGATGATGACAAGATAGGGAAGGATCTGGAGGTTTTCTCCTTCTTCTTCGGCAGGATTGCCTTTTCTCTCCTTTTGCATGCGTCTGACCTGGTGGTTGTACTGCTCGATGTTTCTCACTCTCAGAAACCCCAGTTTTTGATAGCGTTCCTCCATCATTTTCACTGTGTCCATCAGTATCGCCCCGGCTTTCTTCGGGTCTTTCACTACAGGACAGAGCAGATGAGGGATTCCGTCCCAGAGGGTGAACTCCAGTCTTTTAGGGTCGATGAGGATGAGCTTCACATCTTCGGGCTTTGCCTTGTAAAGGATACCGGCAATCAGCGAGTTAAGAGCTACGCTCTTGCCCGTTCCGGTTGCCCCGGCGATGAGAAGATGGGGCATGACAGCCAGGTCGGTGATGTAGATATCCCCATGGATGGTCTTCCCCAGGCCGAAGGTCAATTTGGAGGGAGAACCAGTGAACTGATCGGATTCCAGGATGTCTCTGAGTTTGATGATTTCTCTTTTGTTATTCGGGATCTCCACGCCGAGAGAGGATTTTCCCGGCATCCTCTGAACCCTGGCAGATTCCGCTCCCAAGGCCATTGACAGGTCTTCCGAGAGGCTGGCTACCTGGCTGATCTTGATGCCCGGATGCGGGTAGAATTCGTAGGTGGTGACAACAGGGCCGGGATGATACTCCCGGACTTCACCATCCACCCGGAATTCAGATAATTTTTCCTCTATCCGCATCTTTTTTTCGTAGAGTTCTTCCTTATCGATTTTTTCGGCTTCTTTTCCCGCGTCCAGAAGAGTGAAGGGGGGATAATTATAATCCGTCTTCTTTTCCATTTCGGGGAAAAGAAATTTTTCCTGCGCGGGGGGAGACGGAGGCTGCGTTGCTGAGGATTCAGGTTCAAGTTCTGGTTTTTTCTTTTTTTCCTTTCTCGCCTTTCTCAGCAGGGATTTTTTGGGCTCTTTGCTTTCAGGCGGAGAATATTTTTCGATGACCTTTTTCCTCATCCTTTCCCTGAATTTAGATTTCTGATAATGGATGACTTTGATCCTGACTTCCTTAAACACAAATTGAGAAAGCCTGGAGAAGAAATGAAGAATGGTTGACATCGATATTTTTGTGGCCAGAATGAAGAAGAGGACGAGAAGGACGATAAGAATGAGGAGAGTCCCGATGCGGCTGAAGAATCGAACCATGACAGACGAGATCAGGTCACCGATCAGTCCACCTGCTTGAAGCTCTGCCCCCCTCCAGAAAACGCCCCGAAGAAGAAGGGCGAGAAGAGAGCAGAAAACAAGCACAAGGAACAGGCATCCTCCCGATTTCAAGAGAAGGTTTCTTTCCTCAGCAGAGGAGAAGCATTGAATTCCCATGTAGAAGAGGGCAGCGCACAGCAGGAAAGAGGTGAACCCGAAAAGCTGGAGGAGTGCATCTGAAAGATAGGCTCCTGCTTTGCCGATGGCGTTGTGGATCCTTTGTCCTGAAGGCTTTACCTCAGCCCAGCCGGTGTTGGTCCAGGACGGGTCGCTCGAGTCGTAACTAACCAGGCTGATGAAGAAAAAGACCGCCAAGAAAACCAGGATTACCCCGACTATGTCAGACGATCTGACTCCCTTTTTTCTTCGGGATCGGGGAAAGGAGAGGGGCGGGGCGCTTTTATTCTTTTTTTTCATCGACTGAATTATAGCACATTTATGAAGAGAAATCTGAAAAGCTCCACGAACCGGGATAGTGGGATTTGTTCAGAGCGGATGTTTCGTTCCATGCTGAATTTTTGATATGCTTTCTCGATAGCGGACAGGGGAACATCGAGCTTTTCCAGGTTTTTCAGCAGGATCTTTCTCCGGTGCGTGAAGCAGGCCCTCAGGAAGACCCGAAAGAGCTCTTCGTTATCGATAAAGAAGAGAGGCTGACTTCTTTTTCGGAGGGAGATAAGGGCGGAATGCACTTTCGGGGGAGGGGAAAAGCTGCCTGGGCCCACGGTGAAATGAAGCTTGATGAAAAAATGATTCTGGAAGAGGATCGATAGAGGGGCATAGGATTTCGAGCCGGGTTGACCGGACAGTCTCTCCGCCATCTCCTTTTGAAGAAGGAAAACACACTCTGATATAAGCTCCCTTTCTTCAAGCACTTTCTGCAGAAGAGGGGAAGACAGGGAATAAGGCAGGTTTCCGACCAGTTTCACGCTTCCCCAGATATTCTCTTTTCTGGCGAGCTCACGGAAGTCCACTCTCAACACATCCTTTTCGAGGATGGTGAGGTTGGGGAAGCTTCTCCTCTCGAGGAAAGGAATGAGACTCGGGTCTTTTTCGATGGCGATGACCCGTCCTGCTTTTTCGGCCAGGGGAAAAGTCAAGGCTCCTTTGCCCGCCCCGATTTCGATGATCAGGTCTTGGCCTTGAGGAGAGATGCAGCGAATGATCCTTTTGAGGACGGTTCGGCTTTTCAGAAAGTGCTGACCGAGGGCCTTTCTCTTTGTTTTTGGGGTCACTTCAACTTCGTTTTCCCCTTCTCTTCTGTTTCTTTGATGACAACAGAACAGGCCATGTCCCCGATGATATTGGTGGTTGTCCGGCACATGTCCAGGAAGCGGTCGACTCCCAGGATAAGGGCGATTCCTTCGAGGGGAATTCCGATTTGTTTGAGGACCATGGCCAGGGTTATGATCCCAGCCGCAGGCACGCCGGCCGCTCCGACTGAAGCCAGAGTGGCCATGAGGACGATGGTGATCTGGTCTGTGATCCCAAGGGGAATACCGTAGATCTGGGCGATGAACACAGCCG
>Ga0209427_10000778_pt1 | contig 35074 bp, 35 predicted proteins | sample DeeMarSWOR136_30_FD_187465 | JGI IMG/M metagenome (GOLD analysis project Ga0209427, IMG submission 187465) | Marine sediment microbial communities from White Oak River estuary, North Carolina - WOR-1-36_30 (SPAdes) (version 2) | ecosystem: Environmental > Aquatic > Marine > Intertidal zone >...
AAAATCGAATTCTGGCGATCCCCTGTTTGGGAATTATTGTAGAGATTTCTGGGACACGACAGTAGCACGTATGGCTGTGGAGGTCAAGTACCGGCAGAGAGGAACAGGCTGTTTCGGTCGTCTTCGAGCGGCCCCAGCTACCCCGTCTCCGCGGGGTTTCCTGACCAGGAGGCGAGCCCAAGAAATAAGGGGAAAGGTCTCAGTCGCAATTTCAGGCTACAGGGGTCAGGAGATCTTGGTTTTCCCTCATGTCCTTATCGAGGAGCAGGGAAAGGTGTCCATATATCGGACCCGGTTGTCCCTGACCAATTGGTTTTCCGTCAAGCCGGGCAACGGGGATGATATTGATGGACGTCCCCATGAGAAATATCTCCGAAGCAAGATATGCCTCTTCCAATGGAATTTTATCAAAGCAAACGTTCCGAATCTTTTTTTCTTGGACCAAGGTCTTTGCCAAATCGAAGACGCGCTTGGCCGTAGTGCCTGCAAGGGTTTTTTCAAAGCCTGGAAACTTGAGAATGCCGTCATTTGACAAGACACTGACATTTTCGATGGATCCCTCTGCAAGGTACCCGTCCTCATCAAGGCAGACGGCGTATTGGCCGCCCGCATTGATGGCCTCCATTTTCATGAGCACATTCGGCAGATAGTTGCATGATTTTATGGTGGCGAAAAAAGACTTCTTGATGGGTATGCGGCTCGTGACGAGGGAAACCCCTTCAAGATAGTACGCCTCCGGTGGTCTGTGGTGGCGAATGACATTAATGTACATCTGGCTTGATGGGCACTCGAAGGGGTTTGTGCTAAATCCGCCAGGCCCTCTAGAGAGAACAACCCGAATGAGACAGTTCTTCTCTCCGCCCTTGAGGATCACCGCTTTGATGATCTCTCTCACTTGTCCATACTCTGGGGGCGGGTTAAGCGATATGGCTTTGGCCGATTTCTCCAGGCGGTTGAGGTGGGCTTCCATCTGATAGATATGACCATCGACGCAGCGCATGACGTCGAACACACCGTCACCTCGGTGAACGAGGTGGTCATCAATGGGAACCGTCATGAGGTCCGGATCGGTCGCCACTCCTTGCCACTGACTGGAGTACATGGCCAGATACCCGGCCTGCCATGGTTTCTTTTCCCGAGCCAAGTTGGAAAAGAGGTTTTCTTTGGTCACCATTTTGAGATTCATGTCTATTTCTTGACAGCTAAGAAGTTGAAAAGTATCATAATTTCAAGATGGTTGTGGAGCTTAAATGATAACGATTCAAAAATCAACCGATTTGTCGGTCCATTTCAAGAGAGGTATGGCCTATGCGCGAGAGACAGTATGTTGTTGATGCGTTGACCAAGGATGACACATGGAGAATGTTCAACATTATGGCGGAGTTTGTAGAAGGCTTTGATGTTCTCCCCGATGTGTATCCGGCTGTCTCGATCTTTGGTTCGTCCCGTGCCCACCCGAATAGCGCCGTTTACAGAACCACGGAGAAAGTGGCTCATTTGCTCGTTAAGAACAACTTCAATGTGATTTCAGGCGGGGGCCCCGGGATTATGGAGGCGGCGAATAGGGGGGCCGCAGAGGCGGGTGGCAAATCCGTGGGTCTCCACATCCATCTTCCCAATGAGCAGCGCCCCAATAAGTATGCGAACGTCCGACTGGATTTTAAGTATTTCTTCATTCGCAAAGTCATGTTTGTGAAGTATGCCGTCGCCTATGTCATTGTGCCTGGCGGATTTGGAACGCTGGATGAACTTTTTGAGGCCCTCACATTGATTCAAACCAAGAGAATCAAGTCCTTTCCTGTGGTCCTTTTGGACTCGAATTTTTGGAACGGCTTAATTGACTGGGTGAAAAATACCCTGGTTAAAGACAGGCGCATATCCCCAGCCGATATCGACATCTTCAGCCTGGTGGACACGCCGGAGGAAGCCGTGGATATCATCAAAAGGAGGGTTGTCGTCTGAAATCATCCCGCGATGAAATGACGCTTCTCACTGAAGGCGCAGCGCATTTCGGAATAGAGCTCTCTCAAGGGCATTTGGACCTGATCCGCATCTACCTCAATGAACTTTGGGACTGGAATCAGCGCATGAATCTCACAGGCCTTTCCAGTCGGAAGCGGATCGCCATTGAATTGTTCCTCGATTCTCTTATCCCAGCCCCGCATCTCCCAAAATCGGGAAAAATGCTCGACGCTGGTTCCGGGGCGGGTTTTCCTGGGCTGCCCCTCAAAATCGTCATACCCGACCTGGAAATGCGCCTCTTGGAGTCCAACGGGAAAAAGGTCAGTTTCTTAAAGCACGTCATCCGTCTCCTCAAACTGAGCGGGGTTGAAGCCGTGAAAGCGCGCATTGAGAAGATCAGGAACACGGGCGCCTTAGAGGCGTACAACATCATTACGGCACGTGCCTTAGCACCCCTGGGCCGGACAGTGGCTTGGTGTGGGCCTTTGTTGCGACCTGGCGGATTCCTTGTGTGCTTTCTCGGCGCCGACAGCCGGGAGGCCATCGAGAAGGCGGAGGAAGTGCTGGAAAGGCACCGGCTGACCTTCGATAAAGCAATCCCTTATGTCTTGCCTGGAAAGAGGAGGGAGAGGGAAGCGCTGTTCCTCAAGAAATGGGCGTAGCACGATGCTCAGCGCGGCATCACCATGGGTCACCGAGAGGAAGACCGTTAAGCCCTTTCTTCTCGTACAGCGTTACGGATAATGGCCCACTGAAGATCAATATACTGATCCAGGGTGAGACGGTTCTTGAAATGCCATTTTTTGAGGATCCACATGTGGGCCATCATGAGGATGTTGTAAGCCATGAGGTCCACATCGATTGCCTTGAAAACGCCTTTTTCAATACCTTCCTGAATGATACGACTGAAGATCTCTGAGATCTCCACCTCAAGCTGCATGACTTTGGCTTTCGCCGCCTTGTCCAGGGCGCTGGACTTGCGGTATATCAGCAGGGCCTTATCACTCTGCTGTTCGGCAACCTTGAAGTAAAGGCCTGTGGCCACCGCGAGCTTTTCCTCCGGGTCTTGGATACTCTGGACTTCCCTGGTGAGGCTTTCCCGGAAGTTGTGGAGAACATCCTCCATGATCATCTTCATGATTTCCGATTTGTTTTTCACATAATGGTATGTGACAGGAAGGGTTACTCCTGCTTTTTCGGAGATTTCTTCGATGGAGGTGGCCGTATACCCTTTCTTGGCGTAAAGAAGGCTGGCCGTGTCAATGATCTTTTTCCTTACCCGGTCGGAAGCACTGATTTGATCAAGAACAGTCAACTTCTTTTCCGAAATAGTCATGGATCGTCTCCTTGAGGAAGGTGGGTGAAATGGCCGATTCAAATAAAACCCTCACACTATCCCATCACTTAAGAGATTTATCCGCATCGTGTCAAGCCTGAACCATGCCCGGCATGGTCTGCTGAACATCTTTTTTTTGATTTTTTTCGCTCCAAATTCTTGGCCTCAGATCCTGAGGGGAAAGAAAAGCGGGAGGGATGCCTTCGATCAGGGAGAAATAGCATAGGCGCTGCTCGAGCCCCTGCTTAAAGGACGGGTCGACGAAAAGCACGCCCATCAAGGCTTTTAAGCTGGTTCATTCTTGTTTATTTATTATGCAGGGGCACTATAAGTCCCAAAAGAGTTATTTTAAATGCTATGATCGTTAGAAGACTCCACGGATGATCACTTATTATAGTTTACCATATATTTGCAATTGGACGTTTAAATTTTCTTGACTTTTGATTGTTTATGATATATTGTAACTCTCCAAAGACGATTTTAATTAAAGCAACGAGAAAGGAGAGATTATGGCGACGGCAAAACAAATCCAGTACAGGATGGGGCAGGCAAAGAAAAAGTTAACAAAACTTAACAAAGAAGTCGCAGCTGTAAAGAAGAAAGTGAAAACATTAGAATCGCAGCTCAAGAGAGCTAAAGCTGTGGCAAAGGCGAAGCCGAAAAAAGCAAAGGCGAAGCCAAAAAGGAAGAAAGCAGCTGCCAAGAAAAAGAAAAGAGTCGTACGAAGGAAGAGAAAATAGCCCGCTGAAGCGTCATTTCATCAGGGCGAAATAAGAAGGGGAGGGCACACCCTTACTGGTGGTGCCCTTTTTCTCTTTTTTTACCCTCCGAAGCGGGAGGAGCGAAGACTAAAAACCCCATTGCTCCAGCTGCTTTTCCATGCGGGCACGGTGGGTTCCCGGCCAGAAGAAGCGGCCACAGGAGGGGCAGAAGCGAATTTCACCAGCATTTTCGTGGAATACGTACTCTGGGACGTTTTCACGGGTCTTTTCGGTTGTTGCCTTTCTCAGCCGCACGTTACAGCGCAAACACCGGGTAAACCACTTTGACCTGGGGGCGGTGATCCCGCTTTTTTCTCTCACCTCTTGAATCTGCTCTGTCAAACGATCCGACCGGATAAGCAGGGCGTGGAGATGCTTTTCCACGGTCTGCGGTCGCCGCGAGAGGAGTGTGCGGCCTTCCTGAGCAAGGCGATCGAGTAGGTCGCCAGGATAAAAAGACTGATGATGGGCGTCATACCCCAAAACCCTCAGCCATTTGGATAGCTTGCCCAACATGGCATCTGCTACAAATCGCTTTTCCATCCCGGCCACTTCCTTCATGTCAAATTCATTGACGGTAACCCATCCTTATTATAAGTTCATTTGAGGGATACGGTCTATGGACAAAATCATTATAGAAGGGGGCGTCGCCCTAAGTGGCCATGTTAAAGTCAGTGGTGCCAAGAACGCAGCCCTCCCCGTTATTGCAGCCTGCACGCTCACTGGAGGGTGGCATCAGCTGGGAAACATACCCTGCCTCAAGGACATTCAAACGATCATGACGATGATGACGAGAATGGGCGTGGCCTTTGAAGAGAAAGACGGTGAGCTTTTGGTGAATACGGACAACTTGACCGATCACGTCGCCCCCTACGAATTGGTTAAGACCATGAGGGCTTCCATTCTCCTATTAGGGCCCACATTGGCTCGTTTGGGCAAAGCGAGAATCTCATTGCCGGGTGGGTGCGCTATTGGGGCGCGACCCATCAATCTTCACTTGAGGGCGCTGGCCGCCATGGGCGTGGACATGTACCTGGAGCATGGATACATCAACGCTGCTGTAAATCGCCTTAGAGGGGCGAGAGTCTTTTTCGACGTGCCCACGGTCACCGGAACAGAGAATGTCATGATGGCTGCTGTGAAGGCGGAGGGCCAGAGTGTCTTGGAGAACGCGGCTAAAGAACCTGAGGTCCAGGACCTTGCCGAGATGCTTCGCAGTATGGGTGCTCAAATCGAAGGGGATGGAACGGATACCATTGTGATTGAAGGCGTCAAGGAACTGAGACCGACGCCGAAACACACGATCATCCCGGACAGGATCGAGACGGGAACTTTCATGATTGCTGCGGCCATGACTAAGGGAGACCTTACCATAGAAGGGTATCGGCAGGAGCACCTTGCCGCGGTGATTGAAAAATTGCAGGCGGTAGGAACGGAGATGGAGGAGATCGAAGGAATGCTCCATGTTCGAGGAAACGATTCGATCGAGAGCGTCGATATCGAAACCATGCCTTTTCCCGGATTCCCTACCGATCTCCAGGCCCAGTTCATGGCGCTTATGTGTATCGCCCGAGGTTCCAGCGTCATCAGAGAAACCATTTTTGAAAACCGGTTTATCCATGTGAGCGAGCTCAGGCGGATGGGTGCAGACATTAAGATTCATGGGAATCAAGCTCTGGTACGCGGCAAGGAGCGCCTCTTGGCAGCCCCGGTGATGGCCACCGATCTTCGTGCAAGCGCCTGCTTGGTCCTCTCTGGTCTGGTGGCTGAAGGGGGCAAAACGGAGGTGAGCCGGATATACCATCTGGACAGGGGATATGAGGCACTGGAAGTGAAGTTTCAGGGCCTGGGAGCCAAAATCTGGCGAGAACAAGCCTGATATGGCGAGCCGCCCTCTTATACCAATCCTGATAGCCTTTGTGGCAGGGATCCTCACTGGAGATCTGGCTTTTCCTCACCCATTCACTTTGATGTTGCCCTTCCTTCTCGTTCTGACCATTCTCCTGGTTTTTTCCCTCTTCCTCTCACCTCGATTCACGCTTCCCTGGTTTGTTATGCTTTTCTTTTTTGTGGGGATTGTTTTGGATCTGCTTCAATACAATTCTTCAGAGCTGGACCGTCTGGCCAGGGGGAGAACACCAGTGACCATTGCGGCGACAGTGCTCGAGGCTCCTGTCATGAAAGGGGATCTTTGCAGAGTCGTGGTGAGGGCAGATGAGGTGTTTCTTGAGGGAGGGGTGAAGAGAACCCGGGAAAAAGTGATCGTGACCATCTATCAGCATGTTCGGTCATTTTCTCCAGGCGAGAGAATCCTCTTTCCAGCCCGGTTGAGAGCCTTTGAGAACTTCAAGAATCCGGGGAGATACAACTACGAACGGGCCATGCGCCTACGGGGACTGTCATGTGCTGCATCTGTGTCAGATGGACGGCGGATCGTGCCCGTTGGTCATGGGTCCCTGGGCTTTCCGGCGGGATTGGTCGAGTATTTGCGCAAACCGATTCGTAGCTTCCTCCATGAAAAGCTCTTGCCCCAGGACGAGGCCCTCTTTAAGGCCCTCATTCTTGGAGAGAGGCAGGATGTCGGCCCTTCTCTGAGAGAACCTTTTCAGGCCGCCGGCCTGGGGCATGTCTTGGCTGTGTCAGGCCTCCATATTGGGCTGGTGGCATGGATTGCTTTTATCCTTTTTAAAGGGATTTTGTCTCTGTCTTACCGGTTGACACTCCAGACAGATACCCGCAAAGTGGCCGCTCTCCTGACCTGCCTCCCTGTGGCGGCCTATACCAGTCTTGCCGGTTTTCAAGTGTCCAGCCAAAGGGCTATGATTATGGTCCTGGCCTTTCTTTTTTCCATTGTTTGGGGCCGAGAGAAGGAGGTTTGGTCAACACTGGCACTTGCCGCCATGGGCGTTCTTGCCGTCGACCCCCATGCTGTCTTCAGTATATCCTTTCAGCTCTCTTTTCTTGCAGTGGTGGGCATCTTGTGGCTGGCACCTGCGCTACACAAAAAACTGCCCGCCGCACCTGTCAGCCAGAAGAGGTTTGTTCACCGTCTGTATCTCTACGGGACCGGCCTTATCGCGGTCACCCTGTCCGCCATCCTATTTCTCTTACCCGTCACCGCATTCTACTTTCACAGGCTCTCACTGGTCGCCCTTCCAGCGAATCTGACGGTCGTACCGATTTTGGGGTTTTGGGTGCTGCCCCTTGGTCTCCTGGCAGCAATTGCCCTCCCTTTTTCCTCCGCATTGGCCGACCTGTTCCTTCAAGCAAGCGCGTGGGGCATGCATCGGATCATGGAGGTGATTCAATTTTGGACCGGCTTCCAATGGGCCGACCTTTGGGTGATAACGCCCAATAGCCTCGAAATAGGGCTCTTCTATGGGCTGCTTGCGGCTTTGTTTTTTCTGAAACGCCGGCCATGGGTCAGGGGGTGCGTCATCGTCCTTCTTTTTCTTATCGGCATCGACGCGTCCTATTGGATTTACAAAAACCAATTCAACGACCACCTCAAGATCACATATCTTGATGTGGGTCAAGGGAATGCTGCTCTAATACAGTTTCCGGGAAAAGAGAAAATGCTCATCGACGGGGGAGGTTTTTCAAGGGGTGACTTTGACGTGGGCGAAAGCGTGGTCGCCCCGTTTCTATTCTACTCAAAAATCCGCCGCATCGATTATGTGGTGTTGACCCATCCTCAGACGGACCATATGGGTGGTCTAAGATTCATCGCGGAGCATTTTCGACCCAAGGAGTTCTGGTACAACGGTGATATGGTCCACACCGCACATTTTGTGGAACTCATGGACATCATCGACGCGAAAAAGATTCGGAAAGTTTGCCCTGCTGATTTGAAAGCGGGAAGGGACATTTCAGGGGTGAAAGTGAATCTGCTCCATCCCCCGCCGGACGGTAACGGCTCAGGTCTCCCAAAAAAGATGAACCCCAATGACAAATCGCTCGTTCTGAAAATATCTTATGGTGAAACATCTTGCCTTTTTCCCGGAGACCTGGAAAGGGAGGGTGAAGAAATGGTGGTAAGGCGGGCTGGATCTTTGCTTGAAAGCGATGTCCTCCTTGCTCCCCATCACGGGAGTGGGAGTTCATGCTCGAAAGCTTTCCTCAACGAGGTCAAGCCCCGTGTGTGCATCGTCTCATGCGGAAGTGGCAACCCTTTTCGGTTTCCCAATGCACAAACGCTCCGCAGGCTTCAAGGGGTGGGATGCCGGATTTTACGAATCGACGAGGTCGGGGCCGTTCAGGTGTCTGTGACGACGGAGGGATATGATATCACCTCGTTTCTTCGATAAGAGGTAATAGTTTAGCTGGATGAAAATTCCAAGGGTGGTGGCCAACGTTATCACCGAGCTGTTTCATAAGGCTAAGATGCTGGGATAAAAGAAAGGCGGAGCCGGTCTCCGCCTTTCACCTGGGTTCTAAAATGGGGCTATAGGCCCAATCTCATGAAAGATTTTTCCCGGCCAAGCCCGTTTTATGGCCTATTTTTCCTTCTCGTGGCACCCATAGCATTTTCTGTAGGGACCGGCGGTTTTCTTCTCCTTGGCCAGTTCCTCGTGACAGTTCTTGCAATTAATATGATAGGCTTTTTGAAGGTTCATCACCTCTTCCATATCTTCAGACGGCATATGGCACTCGCTGCATTTCTCTGTTTCCTTCCACGGCGACCACAGGTTTTTCCCTTCGTCATATTCGTGATGGCAGTCCCAGCAAGAGACCTCGTAGTCCAAGGCGTGCTTTCGATGGGTGAATGCAACCGGGCCCTTCCGGTCCGAATCGTAATCCTCATTGTTGATCATAATCACATCCAAATCTGACGGGTCAGAAGCCTTCTGCTCTGCATATCCGGTCACGACGATGCCGCCTAATATTCCCAGCGCAGCCAGCAGGATCACCGCAAAGAGCGCCCCGTATCTTGCCTTCTTCCGCATTTTCGCCTCCTTTTACCTTCACTGAGATTCGTATTCAGGGATATCGGCCAAGAGGTGTACAACAAACTCGTTCGCGGGTCAAGTACATTCAAAAACAGGTGAAAGGGGGTGTTGTTGCAAAAGAGCGGATGAGGATTATTTTAGATCTGGTCTGGTGTCCCAGAAATCCTTATCATAATTCCCAAACAGGGAATGGCCAAATTGGGTTTTTGTGTCGAGGGGTAGTCTTCAAAACGCCAGCATGGAACGCTGAATCTCTTGTAGGGGAGGGGTTTAACCCCTCCCGCGGGCGCGGGGGGCTTCCGCCTTCGCCAACCGCCGCCGCTAAAGCTATGGCGATCAAGAGGCTGCGGCGGGACAAGGGACGACCACCTCCCGACGGTCCCTCGAGCAAGCAAGAACTTCTTCAAGTAATTTCTGGGACATGATACTAGAATCACGGTGTTTATGTCCGGAGGACAGAAAAGAGGTGATTTCCTATGATATGCAAAAATGCGGTGTGCGCCCTTTTGCTGGGGCTTGCCCTGATCTTAGGGTGCGCGGGCTACGGAAAACTCAGTTTGCAATTCGGGCCTGACGAGAAGATGAATCTAGAGGTCCTGGTGAAGAACTGGCAGGATTACAATCTGTTGTATGCAGGCCAAGACTTAAAACATCCCTCGGCGGTCATATTCGATCCAAAGGACGACAACAGAACGCTTACAGGGGATCGATGGTTCAAGATCGGGGACAAGGAAACCTTGGATGCCATCGTCGACTACATTTCGCGGGAATTGCCAATGGGCCCCTACTACCCGAGACTTTGGAAGATTATAGGTCCGAATGGCGATTTGTACGGGTATATGTTCACGGCCTGGATCCATGCGACCATGAAATCACTTGATGACAGCACCATGTTTGTCTACGATTTGCCTCTGCCGCCCAGTCTGGCTGTTGATGGGGGCGCAAGTTTCAGGAGATTGCCTTGACATGGGGATGAAAATCACCCGTGACATTTTTCAGGTTGGCGGCGGTTCTTTTACGGCTTTTGAAGACGGGGCGATGTACCTGATCCACTTCGGGGACCGTGCCGCTTTGGTCGATGCCGGATGCGGCCACTCTACGGACAAAATGTTCATCAACATCCAGGAATGCGGCGTCCATCCTGAGCAGGTCGTCTATCTTCTCATCACCCATTGCCACTTCGATCACACAGGCGGGGCTCAAGCCGTCAGGGAGAGAACCGGGTGCCAAATTGTGGCCCATGAATTGGATGCCCGTTTCCTCGAAGAAGGAAACGACACGGTGACCGCCGCCAAGTGGTATGGCGCGTCTCTCCATCCCCTCCCTGTGGACATCAAACTCAAGGATGACAGGCAGTCCATTTCTTTAGGCGACAGAAGTATTGAGGCGGTGCATGTGCCTGGACACTCTCCGGGTTCTGTCGTTTATGTTACCGAATCGGAAGGCCAAAAGATCCTGTTTGGGCAGGATGTTCATGGCCCCCTGGATGCGAGCCTTCTCTCCGACGAAGCGGCCTACCGCCGATCGCTGAATCTGTTGCTCTCCCTTCAGGCAGACATTCTCTGTGAGGGGCATTACGGCATATTCAGAGGGAGAAAGGCTGTGGCCGATTTCATAGCCTCTTTTCTCTAAAGCGCTATTCCGGCGGTCTTCTCTGAGATTTCTCCAGCATTTCCTTAAACTTGAGGTAATCCTCCCGCGTATCGATATCCAGATCCACGAAATCGTTGTCTGTCTCTACCACGCAAACGCGGTCAGGATACTGCGTGAAGAGCCGCCTTGCCCCGGTGTCGCCCCTTAGCTCATGGAGGTGGGGGTAGAATGGACGGCTGATGATGACTGGGTGGGATCTTCTCTTCTTTGTTCTTACGGCTCCGAGGGGCAGCCGGGACTCAAAATATGCGTGAAGGAGATGATTGATGAGATCGGACGTGATGTGGGGCATGTCTGCGAGGATGATCATGACCTGGTTGTAGTCCTTTTCCACAACCGACAAGCCTGCGATAATGGAGGAGCCGATGCCCTCCCTGAAGCGTGTGTTTTCGATGATCCGGAGTTTGGGGTGATAACGATCGGTCTGAAGATGGTGCAGAATCTCTTGAGACTTGAAACCAAGGACCAAAACCACAAGCTCCAGGTTGGAATTCAGCGCTTGCCCGAGGATCCGATCGAGAAGGGTCATGCCCCCTGCTGGCAGCATCTGCTTGGGTTTTCCCATCCTCATTGAGGCCCCGGCGGCCAGGAGGAGCCCGGCGATCTTGTTCACGCCCCCTTCTCCTTGAGGCCCCTTTCTAGACCGGCATCAAAAATGATGAGGTTTTTGTCTCTAAATCGTTCCGGACTGATGTTTTCTATGGTTTTTCTCAGGTCCTCTCGGGTGACCGGCCGTTCTTCAAAAGCCGAAAAGAACCCCAGCAAAGCAAGATTTGAAGACATGGGTGCCCCCAGTTCCTGGGCCAGTTGTCCTGCCGGTAGCGCGCGAGATAGGATATTTAGCTTTTCCAGATAGGCCTTCACTTCTTCTCTCGGGAAAGGCTGGGCATTGGCGTTCACGTACATTTTCGCTTCCGGAGCAAGAAACGGAAGGTTTCGATAAGCCTCGTTTTCCTCCAGGGCGAAAAGGAAGTGGGCCGAGCGGGTTCTGACCAGAGAGCCTGCGGCCTCTCCCAGGCGCAAGTGGGAGACAACGGATCCGCCCCGCTGGGCCATGCCGTGCGTTTCAGCTCCCATAACATTGAACCCCTTATCCATGGCGGCTTGAGCCAAGACTCTTGTCATAAAGAGGATTCCCTGACCACCCAGTCCGCAAAGAACAATGTTGATTGTACCCATGATCGGTCCCTTATCTTTGATGCTTTCGTAAAGCGCCGCTTTCAAACCTCAGAGATCGCCGAGGACGCATAGAAAATTAGACAAAATTAATCATTGATCTCTGCGGCCTCCGCGTTCTCGGCGGTGAATTTTTACTTATCACGAACTTCTCTTCTTCGGCACGCTGAAAGAAGGGAACATTCAAGCATTATGAAACAGTTCGGTAATAACGTTGGGCATGGGGGTCTCTTTTCAAAAAGGTCGGGAATCGAGGAACAGTCACACGAAAAGGAGTAGCAAAGACGGGCGGAGGATCTGATCAGTCGATTCCATACATCACCTTGCATGGATTTTCCCAGGGAGCAACTCCGCCCGTCTCACCCATGGCCTTACGCTGGTTAACGGGCAGCGACTTTTCGTTTTTGAAAAGAGACCCCCATGCCCAACAACGTCGAAAGTCAGCTTTTTTTACCCTTGCTCGACAATCGCCCCTTTGGGGCAAATCTGCAGGCAGACGCCACAGTTGGAGCAGATCATTCTGTTGATGTTGGTCCGTCCGAGTTCCTGATCGTGATAAAGGGCCGGGCACTCAAAGCGCTCGATGCAGAAATTGCATTCCACGCAATCGTCGGTTATGGTGACGACCTTCTTCTCAGGAATGGCTTCTTCTCTGTGGGCGATCAGACAGGGGTGCCGGGCAATGATGACGGCGAGGCCTCCTTCGGGTTCACCCACATACTCCGTCGCTTTCTTCAGCGCCAGGCTCATCTTTTTTATGTCATAGGGGTCCACCACCTCGATATAATCAACCCCGCAACCGGCGATCAACCTTTCCAGGGAGACCGCTTTTCCGTCGGTCCCGTCTGCTCTTATGCCGAGGGCGGGTGTTGGCTGCATGCCGGTCATGGCCGTGGTGAGATTATCAAGAACCACCAAAATGAATCGCGCCCCATTGTAAACGGCGTTCAGCAAGCCGGCTGCGCCAGAATGGAAGAATGTTGAATCTCCAATGGTGGCTACGATGGGTTGTTCCGCCTTGTCCTGTTCAAAGGCATGGTAAAAGCCGGATGCCATGGTAATTGCTGCGCCCATGTCCAAACACGTATCCACCACACCCAGATTGAGACCGAGGGTATAGCAACCGATGTCCGAGGTAAATATGGCCTTGGGCCTGGTTTTCCTAATGGCGAAAAAAGCTGCCCTATGGGGGCATCCCGGACAGAGGGTCGGTTTTCTGACAGGAAGTTCCAAACCCCTGACGAGATCATTGACTTCGAGATCATCGTCTTCCTGGAGAGGCTCCAGGTTGAGCTCTTTGAGAACCCTGTTGACCACCTTGTGGATCACCTGAGGAACGAGTTCCCCTTCCGGCGGGACATGGCCGGAAAGGCGTCCCATGACTTTGTGCCTGTCTCTGAGGAGATACTCGATGAGGGTATCCGTCTCTTCGACAACCAAAACCCTTTCACAAGCGGAAAGGAAGTCGGCGGCTAAGCTCTCAGGGAAGGGGTAGGGTGCGCCGATCTTAAGGAGAGGAATATCCTCGGTTCGACCCTGGTCGGCCAGCATGTCTCTGATTACGGCGGCAGGGATGCCCCCTGCAATGATCCCGAAAGGGTGTTTCTTATCCGGGTGCAAGTTATGAAAATTGTATTGGGACAGGCGTTCAAATCGCTTGCCGATTTCCTCCAGCTTCTTGTTCAGTTCTCCATGAAGGATGAGGCGAAAACGGGGTGTCGCCGCCCATCGGAGGGGGTCTTTTTGGAAAGAACTCTTTTTGTCGTTGTCTTTGAGGCTGTCGAAACGGATGCTCTGTCGCGCATGGCAAACGCGAATGGCCGGTCTCAGGATCACGGGAATCCGAAACTCTTCTGATAGGTCCATGGCCACACCCACCATCTCTCTTGCCTCTTGAGGATTGGAGGGATCCAAAACAGGAACCTTGGCCAGGCGGGCCATGAACCGGGTATCCTGTTCCGTCTGAGAAGAATGGGGCCCGGGATCGTCGCAGGAGATGATCACAAGCCCTCCGATAGTGCCCATGTAAGCAGCACTCATCAAGGAGTCTGCGGCCACATTGAGTCCCACCTGCTTCATGCAGCAAGCCGCTCTCTTGCCTGTAATAGCGGCCGCAAAGGCGTTGTCCAATGCCACCTTTTCATTGGTGGACCATTCCACATAGGTGTTGAGTTTTTCCTCTCTGACGAACCGGACCACTTCCGGTAGAATCTCGGAACTCGGCGTCCCCGGATAGGACGTCACCACCTGACATCCGGCCTCGAGAAGTCCCAGTGCGATAGCCCCATTGCCTAACAGGATCTCTTGCCTCATGGTATCAACTCTTCTGCGTTTTCTTGGCTTGTTGGATCAATTCTACGAGGGTGAGCATTTTTGTTTTCGGGGGCCTTTCAAAAGCCTGTTTCCATTGATCGGGTTGAAGCTCTTTTCTAAAGAAATCTTCTACCAAAAAATGGGTGAACCAGCAATCGAGAACTTTGAAACAAGGCAGGCCTTTGTTCTCATAACGGCAGTAGGAAAAGGTGATCTGGTGGCCCAGCCTAGGGCAGCGAATCTTATAGTCTTCCCCCGGGGGGGTGCTCTCTCTTCTCATGGATTCCTCTCCGGAAAGAGGACCGGAGGCCGCGTATGACGGCCTCCGGCGTAAGGGGGTGTGCCTGTTATCAGATTTTCGGCCGTGTGTACTGCTTTGGTTTTGGCAGGGAAGCAATATCGTCCAAGGCCCTGTGGATTTCATCTTCAGGGAGGGCATAGTCCGACAACTGCCCCCTCATATAGGCCTCGTAAGCCGCCATATCCACGAGGCCATGACCGCTCCAATTGAAGAGGATGACCTTTTCTTTCCCCTCCTCTTTGGCTTTGAGGGCCTCGCGAATCACCATGGCCACCGCGTGGTTGGTCTCCGGTGCCGAGATGAAACCTTCGGTCCTGGCAAAAGTGATTCCCGCCTGGAAGGTCTCCAGTTGAGGAACCGCCTCGGGCCTGATCAGGCCGTCTAGGATGAGTTGGCTCACGATGGGCGCCATGCCGTGATACCTCAATCCACCGGCATGGATCGGGGCTGGGACAAATCCATGGCCGAGGGTATGCATCGGAAGGAGGGGGGTCATTTGAACCGTGTCTCCAAAGTCGTAGGCAAAAGGTCCCCTTGTCATGGTGGGGCAGGACGCAGGCTCGACAGCGATGACGTCCATATCTTTGCCGTTGATTTTGTCCCTGACAAAGGGGAACACGTGGCCGGCGAAGTTGCTGCCACCACCGGCGCATCCAATGAGCACGTCCGGATAATCCCCGGCTATGGCCATTTGTTTCTGGCACTCCAAACCATTGACGGTCTGATGGAGCATGACATGGTTCAGCACACTCCCAAGGGAGTATTTGCTGTTTTCGTCCATCACCGCGGCTTCCACCGCTTCGCTGATAGCAATGCCGAGGCTGCCGGGGGAGTCGGGATTTTGGGCCAAGATCGTTTGCCCGGCTTTGGTCTCCGAGCTCGGACTGGCCACGCAGTTGGCCCCCCAAGTTTCCATCATGATGCGTCGGTAGGGCTTTTGGTTGTAACTGATCCTCACCATGAAGACCTTGCACTCGAGTCCGAAGAGGGCGCAGCACATGGACAAGGCGCTGCCCCACTGTCCTGCACCTGTTTCGGTTGTGATTCTTTTGGTCCCGGAGATCTTGTTGTAATAAGCCTGTGCAAGGGCCGTGTTGGGCTTGTGACTGCCCGCAGGGCTGACGCCCTCGTTCTTGAAGTAAATCTTGGCAGGCGTTTCAAGGTACTTCTCTAGGTTGTAAGCTCTGTAAAGCGGTGTTGGGCGCCAAAAAAGATACTTTTCCAGAATCTCTTCCGGGATGTCGATGTATCTTTCCTGGCTCACTTCCTGTTCTATCAAGGCCATGGGAAAGATGGGGGCCAGATCATCCGGCCCAACAGGCTGTCCGGTCCCGGGATGAAGGGGCGGTTCCATGGGGGTGGGCATATCCGCTAGGATATTGTACCATTGACGTGGTAGCTCCGACTCAGGTAGAAATATTTTCTTAACCTCCATAATTCCTCCTTATTCTAAATCGTTGTTGGTAAATAGCCCGCAAATTCTGCGGACCAGCCTGTGACCCTGTTACCAAGCAGAACAAACCCCTTGTCCCGAGAAGACACGAAAAAGCCTGTTACGAAGAAACGCGTATTCCAGGAGAAGGGAATCATGCCCTTTGAAATTAGAAAAATGGTTTCTGGATCGCTTTGTTACCGTGAGATATGGCAGTGCCCAATGTGCGGAATTGCCAAAAAGAACAAAGTCTTGAAGCGCTCTATACTGCATAAGATTCTTAAGTGTCAAGAGATTTCTCGGGCCCCCTCTGTGCGAGTTCTTCTTGAGCGCTGGGAGGGGGACGGTCTTGGGGGTGTGTATGGTAGCAGGCCCTGAGAGTGTGGATCTGCGCGGCTTTCATTTTGCCTTTTAAAAAATCATGAAATGATTTAAACTATATAGACCGTTTTTCCCTTTTCGTCCCAACAGCCCCCAGGAGCCAAGAGATGGCCGACAGGAACACGAAAGACGTGGATATGCACCAAGAGAAACTCTCCTATTACAAAGCCCTTCATGATATTGCCAATCAGATACACGCCGCGAGAGACATCAATGAAATCCTCATCAACCTCAAAGATAAAATGCTGGGTCTCTTCGATGCGGATCGCATCACCATCTATGTGGTGGACGGAAAGCGGAAAGAGATCTATTCGAGATTTATGGCTGGAGATGCTCCTGAAGAGATCCGTGTCCCAATCAACAACCAGAGCATCGCCGGGTACACTGCAAACGATGCCCAAATAACCAATATTATCAATGCCTATGCAGACCATGAACTGAGCATGATCAACAGGGAACTTACCTTTGACAAGAGTTGGGACGAAAAGTTCGGTTATGTGACAAGGCAGATTCTGACGGTTCCCATCTTTTATAAGAAGTATGTCATCGGGGTTTTGCAGCTGATCAACAAGAAGAATGGCGACCGGTTTACCGTGGAAGATCAGAATTCGGCCACGGAAGTGGCCAACGTCTTGGGCATCGCCTTCTACAACCAGAAAAAGCTTTTGCAGCAAAGGGTGAAGAGAACCAAGTTCGACTACCTCATCAACAACAACATCATTACGCAGAAGGAGCTGGAGCGCGCTGTGGCGATGGCCCGGGCGCAGAACACCGCCATCGAGTCGATCTTCATCAAAGATCTAAAAGTAAGAAAGGAAGAGGTGGGGCGATCGATTTCGGAATATTACAACTGCGATTATGTGCCTTTTTCGAGCAAATATCCTATTCCCGGAGATCTGTTGGCCAAGTTGAAGCCGGTTTATCTCAAAAAGAATCTGTGGGTCCCTTTGGGCAGGGAAGACGGCAAGGTCAAGATCCTGATTGATAACCCGCTAAGACTGGACAAAATCGACAGTGTAAAGTCCCTCATCCCGGCGGAGGAATATGAGTTCGCCGTAGGGCTCAAAGAGGATATTCTGCAATTTCTGGATTACTTTTACGGATCATCCAAGCTTCAGCATCAAGGGACCTTCGATGATATCCTGGGAAAGTTCGATTCAGAGGAAGAGGAAGAGGTGGAAGGCGGCGCCGAGATGCTCACAGAAGATGACAGCGTCATCGTCCAGCTGGTCAACAAAATCATCACCGATGCCCAGAAGCGGAATTGTTCAGATATTCACATCGAGCCTTACCCTGGAAAAGAGGGCGCAGAAATTCGTTTCAGAGTTGATGGGGCATGCCACAAATACCAGACGGTGCCCTACCACTATCGACGGGCCCTTGTCTCCAGGATAAAGATCATGGCTGATCTGGACATTTCCGAGCGCAGAAAGCCCCAGGACGGCAAGATAAAATTCGCCCGATTTGGAGGCCTGGATGTGGAGCTGAGAGTTGCCACCGTCCCCACTGTTGGGGGCGAAGAAGATGTGGTCCTGCGTATTCTTAGTGCAGGCGAGCCGATACCGCTTCAGGCGATCGGCATGAGCGAGCGGAACTACGGCCTTTTGCTGAACATGGTCACCAAGCCTTACGGTATGGTTCTCGCCGTGGGGCCCACGGGCAGCGGAAAAACCACAACCCTTCATGCGCTCCTGGCACACATCAACAAGCCGGAGAGGAAAATCTGGACAGCAGAAGACCCCGTGGAGATCACCCAAAGAGGACTGCGTCAGGTGCAGGTCCTGCCGAAGATCGGCTTTAACTTTGCAGCAGCCATGCGCTCTTTCCTCCGGGCCGATCCAGATGTGATCATGGTGGGTGAAATGAGAGATCACGAGACGGCGGCGATTGGCATTGAAGCGTCGCTCACGGGGCATTTGGTCTTCAGCACCCTTCACACCAACAGTGCTCCGGAGACGGTCGTCAGACTTCTCGAAATGGGCATGGACCCCTTCAATTTCGCGGATGCGCTCCTTGGCATTCTGGCCCAGCGGCTCGTGCGAACCCTCTGCAAGGACTGCAAACAACCCTATCATCCCGGTCGGGAGGAGTACGACGCCTTGGTTCGGATCTACAGTGGGGATTTCCAGGCCTTGGGGTTCCCCTACACCGGTGACCTGGTCCTTCACAAGGCGAACGGATGCCCGAGATGCGAGAGCACGGGTTATAAGGATCGAACGGCCATTATGGAGCTCCTTGACGGGACGGAAGAAATCAAGGCCCTGATCAGGAGCAAAGCAAATGTGGAGGCCACAAGAGAGCAGGCTGTCAAAGATGGAATGACGACATTGATGCAGGACGGGATCCGCAAGGTGTTTCTGGGGCTGACCGATCAGCAGCAAGTCCGGAAGGTCTGTATCCGATAGGCACGACGCTTTTCTACATTCGCTTTACCGTGTGGACGTCAGCCTCCTCCGCCTCGAAAAAATCCTTTGTGAACGCAACGACGTGATCAGGCTGATAGGGCTTGCAGCTAAAAATATCAATATAGGCGTTGTTGGTCAGGTTGGCGAAGTGCCCTGAGATGAGAGATGTTTCGATGAGCTGGATCATCGAAAAGCCTGCCACGCGCTCATCCTGACCGAAATGAACCACCTGGCATTCTCCAAAGGGCTTCATATCAATTCTGAGGCAAAGCTCTCTGACATACGCCTTTATCTTCTCCGAGTTTCGGATCGTCTCTGGGTTGCACCTGTAAAGATCGAGGCTGGTGAGGAGTCCCCAAGGGGCGGCATCTTGTTTGAGCGCAACGCTTGCAGTCATTTTTACCTCCCCTCCTTTCACACCAATCATTGGCTATGCCGAATAGAAATTACTAAAGCATTTCTCACATTTGTCAACCGAATTTTTTTCAGGGGAGTCGAATAATTTCTCCCCGGATATCTCTTTCAATGGTCAGGATGCCGACGGTGCGGCGCCATAGGGAGAAAATCCCGCCGGAAAAGGCACCGGGATTGAAATAGAGGACGCCTTCGCGATGGTGGTTTGCAGGCCGGTGGCTGTGGCCGTAAACCAGGCAGTGAAGGCCTTCAAATGACGAATCCAATCTCCTCTCCAGACCCACCGGGAAGCCCCAGCCGTGGATCACCCCAATCTTGAAATGCTTGAGGATAATGGTCTCTTTTCCCGGCAGTCTGTCCTTCACCTCGGGAGAATCACTGTTTCCGGCAACGGCGAGCACTTCTTTGTCTTTGAAGGCGTCCAGTACACAGATGTGGGTGAGATCGCCGGCATGAAGGATGAGATCCACATTTTTGAAATATGTCTGCGCCACCATCTCAAGAAGGGGATGGGGTTCCGTCATGTGGGTATCTGAAATAACCCCGATTTTCATATCTTCAATCCTGCAAGGAACCCCTCTTTGATCGCTTCCAAGGCGTTGCGCGGTTCTTTGGCATCTCCGACAACAACCATTTCAGGGACAATTTCCCCGATGGCATCCGCAAGACCCCTTTCTGGTTTTGCTCCTACGGCAATGACGACCGTATCCGCGGCGATGAGCTCAGGACTTCCCTCTTTTTCGATTCTAATTCCCTCTGCGTTAATCGCTGTGGCCTTGGCCCCGGTGAGGAGTTTCACCCCGAGTCGTCTGAGCTCCGCCATGACGGTCCAACGGGTTGAAGGGCCGATATCCTGCCCGGCTTTTTTCCTCATTTCGAGCACGGTGACCCCCTTGTTTCCCTGGCTAATGAGCCTTACCAGCGTTTCCCATGTCTCGGCCCCGCTGGCCGCCAAGAAATGAAGCACTTCGGGGGATAAGGTTCCCTGATTGGCCAGATAGAGCGCGGTTTCGAGCCCCACCGCGTTGCCGCCGACAATGACGGCGCGTCTTCCAACCGACGCTTTTCCAGTGAGCACATCCCAGGCCAGGACCACTTTGTCGTCTTCGATGCCCGGGATATCCGGCAGGATCGGCCTGGCGCCTGTGGCAAAGATCACAGCGTCCGGGGCCGTTTCCCTAACGAATGGGCCGTCCACCGCTTTGCCGAGGATCGTATCCACTGAAAGGGCTTTCATTTGGCTGACGAGATCGCCGGCAGCAGTAACCAGTTCTTTTCTTCCTGGAATATTCCGATTCAAAAGGAGCTGCCCGCCCAGCTGGTTCTCTTTTTCCACGAGAAGGACATTGTGACCTCGTTCTGCAGCGGTGCAGGCCGCCTTCATGCCGGCTGGTCCCCCACCAATGACCAACACCTTTTTGATTTGGGCGGGGCTTGTCATCTGTATTTCTCCCTCCAGTCCGGCCCATGGATTTACGAGACAGGTGACCGGTTGAAGTCGGAAAATATTGTCGAAACAGCCCTGATTGCAGGCGATGCAGTGGGCAATTCGGTCCGTCTCGCCTTCCATGGCTTTACGGGGGAGGTCCGGATCGGCTAAAAGACCCCGCGCAATGGTCACCAGGTCCGCTTCGCCCTGCCGGATGATCTCTTCGCCCAAGTGGGGGTCATTGATTCGATTGCTTGCCAGGACGGGCACTGAAACAGTGCTCTTGATACCCTGGGCCAAGTAGGTGAAGGCTTTAGGGGGGACAAACATGCTCAACTGGGGAATTCGGGTCTCGTGCCACCCGCCTGTCACATTGAAGAGATCGACGCCCGCCTTTTCAAGTTCCGCGGCAAAGACTCTGGCCTCCTCATTGGTATTGCCCCCTTCCATAAACTCATTTCCTGCAAGGCGCATGATGACGGGATAGTCAGGCCCCACCGCCTCCTTCACTTTCTCCACCACTTCTATGCCAAAGCGCATCCTGTTCTCGAGGGAACCGCCGTATTGGTCTTCCCTCAGATTGGTGATTGGGGAAAGGAATTGGCTGATCAGATATCCGGCGCTGCCGAGAATCTCCACCGCGTCGAACGCTGCGCTTTGGGCCCGCACCGCCGCTTCTGCGTATTTGGCCTGAACCCCTGGGATTTCCTCCAATTCGAGAGCCCTGGGGGTTTCTCCTGTCAATCTGGACCTCACCGCTGATGCAGAGAAGGGTTTTCTTCCACCGATCATGGCAGAATGGGTGTAACGCCCTGCCTGGTAAAGCTGAGCGGCGATTTTCGACCCACCTGCCTTCACAGCCCGGGTGAGTCTCTGGAGACCCGGGATGAAGCGATCGTCGTTGATACAGACCATGCTCGGCATGCCGCTATAGTCATCTATGGGACATCCGCCCACAATGATCAGACCCACTCCGCCCTTGGCCCTTCTTTCATAGAAGTGAATGAGACGGTCTGTGACCTCCCCTTCGGGCGTGTACCCGAGATGCATGGCGGTCATGACAATCCGGTTCTTGAGCGTCATGCCGTTGATCGTGATTGGTGAAAAGAGATTGGGAAATTCCATAATCAATGTTCTCCTTATGATTTATAGGATTGCAGCATTGTGCCAGACACCCCTCGCGGAAGTCTAGAAAAACTGGAGTATTGGAGTACTGGGGCAAGGAAAGAAACAACGGCTGATATAGATTGAAAATGTCAAAGGTCAAAGTTTACCCGCCTTCGGCGGCGCCAGAGGCGACCAGGGCTCAAATGCCAAATCAAATCCTAATGTCAAATGACCGAAAGGAGCGAGTTATCGCACTTTTGGATTTGGGATTTTGACATTTGGCATTAATACACCCCTACTTTGTCAAACTCCATTTCTTCGACCCCATCATTCCATTATTCCAATATTCCTTTGATCGCTTACTCCATCACTCCATTACTCCAACAAGATCCGTTCAAGCGCCAGGGCGCCACGTTTCCTGAGTGTGGTTGAGTCCACGCCCTGAGATGGCCTCCTTGTTTTTCTTGCCATTCAAGGGAGACTCGTCTGTTCTAAGGGTTGAATCCTTGATGTCAAGGCCACGGCCAACAGACTGAGTCCACACAGCCCGAACCACATGATGCGGTAATCGGCCGTGGTGTCAAAGACCCACCCAGCCAGTGTCGGCCCGATGATTCCACCTATGGATGCAGACCCCATGATGATGCCGAGCAGTTTGCCGAAAGAAGCGGTTCCAAAATACTGTCTCAGTATGGCCCCCCTCAAGACCATGCTGCCACCGAAACCCGGCGGAAAAAGGAAAAGAAAAAGGAAAATGACCCACGAGACTTGCACGTAGCAAAACGCAAGAAGCCCCGATCCCATGAGCAAGAATGTTATGGCCAGAGCATGTCGCTTGTCAATGAGATCTCCCAACCATCCGAGGCTGAATCTTCCGACAATGCTAACAAGGGGAACGGCTGCTGCCACAAGCCCCGAAGTGGCTCTTGTAACCCCAAGGCTGCTGAGATAGGGCATCACATGAATGACCACCGCGGTAACCATCATCATCCGAACCGTTTCTGTGATATTCAGATACAAGAAAGACTTGTGCTTAACGGCTTCCCTAAACCCAATATCCGTGTCCTCGCTCCGAATCCCTTCATCGAGAATTGGCGCCTTGAGTGGCTGACCATCCAATACGTGGCCATATTCTTCTGGTTTGTCCCGGACGATGAGAGACAAAGGGATCCCCACGGCCCACATTCCCAATCCGAGAATGATCAGTGTAACCCTCCAGTCATACCGGTCGATGAGGTTCACGATGAGGGGCACGAGCAATCCGCTGGCACCAAAACCCGATGCCATGACGCCGAGGGCCATGCCCACGTTCTTGTGGAACCAATTCGCTACCGCCGTCATGGTGACTACGCTGGTACATCCGCCCGCGCCGAGAGCGAGGAGCAAGAAGGAGATATAATACATGGTAAGGGTCCGGGTTTGGCTGAGTAAAAGGAGACCGAGCCCGACCGTCACCGCCCCTGCAAGAAGTAGCTTCTTGGAACCAAAGCGATCGACGAGAAATCCGATGATCGGGGCAAAGATGCCCATTTCAAGGCCACGCAAGCTCGCAGCAAAAGATATTTGTGTGTAACTCCAGCCAAACTCCTCCCTTAGCGGTGAAACAAAGGCAGTCAGCCCGAAAAAGACAACAGCGCCCACGTAAAGACTAATCAAAAAGCAGGCGAGGACGATCCACCACCCATAAAAGACCTTTCCGATCATGAAGAGTCACCCATGTATTTTTCCGGTCAAGGGCGTTCTGAAGTTGGGGGCTCGGACTCAGATTACCCCGCCTTTTCAACCGATATTCATAAAAGCAGAAAAGAAAACACGAAACAAGGAAAACACTGAGAGTTTCTATTTTTCGCGCTTTCCTGATTTCGTGCTTTTTGGGACTGGTCCGGGTCTTATTCGCCGATAACTTTTACGAGGACCCTCTTTTTCCTTCGGCCGTCAAACTCGCCATAGAAAATCTGTTCCCAGGTGCCGAAATCCAATTTCCCAGCTGTAACAGCAACCACGACTTCGCGGCCCATGATCTGGCGTTTCATGTGGGCGTCGGCATTGTCCTCTCCCACGTTGTGGCGATATTGGGAGACCGGCTCGTGTGGGGCCAGTTTCTCAAGCCAAAGGTCGTAGTCGTGATGGAGGCCGGATTCATCGTCATTGATGAACACGGAGGCCGTGATGTGCATGGCATTGACAAGGACGAGACCCTCTTTGATGCCGCTTTCTCTGAGGCATTCTTCGACCTGGGGTGTGATGTTCATGAAAGCCCGCCTGGTAGGCACGTGGAACCACAATTCCTTGCGAAAGCTCTTCATGGTAAGTCTCCCTTACCGGAGGGGGATTTCTGTGAAGGAAAGGCCAAGCCCCTGGCTCAGGATTTTCAGGTTTTCTTCAAGGCTGATGGCCGAGCCGTCGTGCATCTCCACAGGGACTGTCTTGTCCGCCACCACGAAAACCTGAATCTTCCGGGTTTGGAGAAGTTCGCGGGCAAGACGTTCCAGTTCCTCTGGCTTAGCAGTGAGATAGGCGTTCTGGATTTTTTCCAGAGTATCCAGGGGTTCGTTGCGCATGTAATAGCGGCTGTAAACCTCCACGAGCTCTGCCGGCGTGTCCACATTAAAGACAAAACTGTTGAGCGCGTCCAGCCGCTTTTGCTCGAGTTCATCGGAGGGGACTTCCTTCCTCAGTTTATCCATAATTTTAACGGTCTCCTCAATGGCCATGGCTGTTTTCTCGCCCCGGCATCCGATGTAGCCCACCATCAGACCCGCTTCCCACTTATAGGTCTGGTAGAAATAAGCGGCATAGACAAGACCCAAGTCGTCCCTCAACCTGGTGAACATCAGGGAATCGCTGCCTCCGAGGATATTCATGAGTAGGTTCATCTTCCAGTAGTCCGGATGGGTGCGCTTGATGCCCCGCAAGGCGATGGTCACCTGTGACTGCACCTGTCCCGGTTTGTGAATGAGGGCCACGACGGGCGGGGTTTCGGGTGGTTCTTCCAGACGCCGCTTTGGCGCCTCGATTTTGGGCAACCCCCGGAATAGCCTACCAAGCCCTTGAACGGCGGTTGACTCATCAATATCCCCTGCAACAGAGGCCACCATGTTGGAGGGAACAAAATAGGTCCTCAGAAATTCTGTGAGATCTTTTTTTGTGATCGTGGGGATCGTTTCGAGTCCTCGCAGCGGATCGCGACCATAGGGGTGCCCTTTGAAATGCCAGACCATGGCCTCCCGCATGCTGACAGTTTGCGCGTCGCCGCCCTGGCGTCTTAAGGCAATCAGCGCCTGCTCCTTGGCCACCTCTAGGATGTGGTCGTCAAATCTGGGCTGCGTGAGGATCTCCTCCAACAAAGCGAGCCCCCTCTCCCAATCACGCTTCATGACGGAGAGTCTTATGGTCGTGTCTTCCTGGTTTACGGTGATGGACAGTCGGATCGCATTCTCGTCCAAGACCATAGCCAACTCTGAGGGTGTGTATTTCTTGGTGCCGCCTTGAATGATCGTATTGTTGAAAAGATCGGTGAGACCGGTTTTGGCCTGACCCACGTCCACCGCCCCCGCTCTGACCAGGAGGGTCACATCAATAAGGGGCAGCTCCCTATCCGGCAGGTAGAAGACGTGAACCCCATCCACATCAGCCGTGCCCGCTTTCTCATATTCGATTTTCTTGGGCTGGCGATCGAAAGAGAGCGGGTGTTTCCATCCTTCCGGAGTGGGGTAAGTGGAGTGATTCACGAAAGAGGACGGTGTGAAGAGCTTTGCAGCAGCCGCCCCGCTCAGGGATCTGATTTCTCTGTAGGGCTCAGGGGGCTGGTCCAAGTCGCCGCCGGGGATGACATATACGGTGGTCTTGTTCTCCGGGGTGATGTATTTTTGGGCTACCCGCTGGATATCCTCAGGGGTCACGGCAGCCATTTTATCCAGGTAGGTGAGCAGATAGCGCCACCCCACCTGGACTTCGAATGTGGCCAGGGTGCTGGCCACAGATTCATTACGACGTAACCTGTCCAGGAAGTCACGGTAGTTGAGTTTCTTTATCCTTTCAAGCTCACGTTCAGAAACCCTTTCTGTCTTAAGCGTTTCAGCTTCCGCAAGGAGGAGGTCCTCAAGGTCCTTGCACGCCCTGAGGTAAGCTTCACGTTTCTCCAGCTCGCTGAGGCCTTCTTGGCCAAACGCCTCAGGCTCCTTAGGGGAACCGCCCAGAAGAAGCATGCTTCCATAGCGGTTATCTGGATTGTAAGCCCATGCTTCGACAGCGCGGCCCTTCTTGACGATGTTCTGGGTCATGCGCGCTCCTCTTCCGTGGCTCAGCACCATGGTCAGAGCATCCAGGGCATAGAAATCATCGGTGCCCATGAGGGCACTGTGAAATCCGACGATAAGGCGAGGTTCGCGGGCTCCCTTCAGATATCGCACACTCTTTCGCGGGCCCAGCTGGGGCGGTTCCTTGGTGACCTCTTCGGGTGCGAGGTTACCGGCCGGGTAGCGTTCGAAATAGGTCCTTGCCAGGTTTTTGGCCTTTTCGAGTGTAATGTCGCCCACCAGCACGCAGACGGCGTTGGTGGAATTGTAATACCGCTCGTGAAACCGGATGGCGTCTGTCGTGCTGAAGCGCTCCATGTCGGATTTCCATCCTATTACGGGATTGCGATAGGGGTGGGCCGTATAAGCAGTGGCATGAAGATCAAGCCAGGCAGCGCCGTCTGGGTTGTTTACGTAGCGGAAGGCCCACTCCCTTTGAACCACCTCTTTTTCGACGTAGAACTCTCGCCACGCTGGTTCGAACAACTGCTCGCTTACGATGGAAAACCATTGATCGATCATGTCGGAGGGCACGGATGCGATATATTGGGTTTGGTCCATGCTGGTAAAAGCATTCACACCAACGGCGCCGTTCCTTCCGAGCTGGGATGAAAAAGCCTGAGGGACATATATTTTTTGCACTTCAAGGCGAAGCTTGTCCATCTCTTTCAGCTTGGCCTGGATAAGAGCTTGGTCGGGATTACGCTTGCTCTGTTCGTCCAAGACAATCTGGTAGGTTTCCTCAATTTGTTGCTGGAGTTTTTCATCCTTCTCTGGATCCACGGTGCCGAAGTTCTTGGTCCCTTTGAACATCATGTGTTCGAGCATGTGGGCGATGCCCGTTTTGCCGGCTTCCTCAAGCGCTGACCCGGCGCGAATGGCGACACGGCATGCCACTTGTGGCGTTGTGGGACGTTCGACAACCAGGAACTGCATGCCGTTCTTGAGCGTGAATTCTTTGACGTTCAGTTGGATCTCAAAATCGGCATTTTCTGCCGGACGGGGAATGAGCAGGGCGAACAGAATGAGCGGGGCCAGCAGGGCACCCTTGAAATGGCGCATGACTTTTTCCTTTCCGAGTTTTTCCTTGTTCATAACAGGGGTGGATAATACAAATCCGAGCCTCCGTCAATCACTTCGGAGAAGTTCGGCGGATTCACGGGCATGTCCGCGGGTTGGAGCCCGTCGGGTTTGATGGAAAATGAGCCGTAAAGGTGAGGGGTCCTCAAAATTATGTATCTTTTAGCTTATTTTAAAAAAAATAATTGACAAATATTACTACATATGTATGATTATCTATAATTTGGACAAATAAATCGGTGCCGTGTTAAAAAGGGATCGCAGGCCATGCGGCATCCACAAAAGGGTCGGCAGGATCTCGACCTCTCCCTGACAACCGCTGTCCCTGAGAAGGAGTGTGGCGTGAAGGACAAAAGCGCCCCTCACCCGAAAAACCGGTTTCGTCACTATCGGAGTGCGGAATTTCGCGTTGATGGGCTGGATGTCCCTTATCAATTCAGGATATGGGATATAACACCGGCATGCATCTGCGTCTTGGTTAATGAGAATTCAGCGCTTCTTCCCCGGCTAAAGGTAGGTGACACTCTCAAGGTAAGATACTATGCCAGGGGCTCGTCCTATTCCTCCAACTACCAAAAGAGCGCGATCCGTCATATCACTAGAAGTGATCAAGGCAGGCTCAAGGGTCACTATGTTGTGGGCCTTGAGATCTTGGAAGGGTAAACACAAAAAAGCACCAACCAAGACCGTCCTCTCAAGATGTTCTATATCTATCCTATAGGTGGTGGCAAAGGCGGCAGTGGAAAAAGCTTCATCACGGCCAATCTGGGGGTCTTGTTTGCGAGCTTGGGCAAGAAAGTCGTTCTCATTGATCTTGACCTGGGCGGTTCCAATCTCCATACCCTGCTGGGGCTGACAAACCCAAGCACCGGACTGCATGATTTCTTGAACAAGAAGGTGGGTGATCTTCATGACACGGTGGTGGAGACCATTGTTCCGAATTTGTCCATCATCAGCTCGGTCAGCTGTTCCATGGAGATCGCAAACCTGTTCTACGTGCAAAAGCTGAAAATCATCAAAGCGATACAACGCCTTCAGTATGACTGCATTCTCTTGGATCTGGGTGCAGGCACGAATTACAATACCTTGGATTTTTTCCTCACCTCCAATGAAGGCCTCTTTGTGGTGACCCCTGAACCCACATCGATCGAAAACACCTTTCGCTTTATCAGGGCTGTTTACCTCAGAAAGCTCAAGCATTTGCTCAGACAAAATGATTTCAGCGATGTTCTCCGAAAACTAACGAGCCAGTCAAAAAACGGCGTGATGGGTTCGCCCTCTGAAGTGATCGAAACCGTGATGAAAATCGACAAGAGCAAGGGGGAGCTTCTGCTGGATAGGCTGGCTCAGTTCGAGCTGAAATTTGTCCTCAATCAGTTCCGCAAACATACAGACGTCAAGTTGGGGGATAAGATCGAACGGGTGTGCAATAAGCACTTTTATTCCAAATTCAAATTCCTAGATAACATCAGCTACGATGAAAGGGTTCACGACTCTATTTTTTCGAAAGAAGTCTACATCATGAAATATCCCTATACTCCCACGGCAGCAGCGCTTCAGAACATTGTCAACAAGATGGCATCCAATGGAAAAGACGCGACCCTCAATAGGTCTGTGGCCCTATGAAAAAACTTGAAGAATTGACCTATTTTGACATCTTGGAAATTCCCATCAATGCCTCTTCGTTTGAAATTAGAGAGGCCTATCAGGAAGCGCTATCCATTTACAGCGAAGATTCGTTGAGCACTTATGCTTTCTTTGATGGTGAGGAGAGGAAGAGAGTCTTGGTGAAAATTGAGGAGGCCTATTCCACCCTGGTCGATGAGAAGAAAAGAGCAGAATACGAGAGACAGCTCGTCCGCGAAGGAAAAATCGATATGTCCCTTGTGGAAGACAAAGGACCCAGAAAACCAATCCCTCTTTTTCAGGTTGGGGAGTCCAAGAGTAGGGACGCATTTGTCAACAGGATCAGGCACAAAGTCAAAGCGGGTGATCACGATGAAGAGCGGAAGAAAATCCTAGATAAGGAGCAGCTCTCAGGGACTGATCTGAAGCATTTGCGGGAAGCCATTGGCTTAACCCTTGAGGAGGTCTTTGAGATCACAAGAATCAACGTATCAATCTTGAGGTCCATAGAGGAGGATCACCATGAAAGTCTCCCTGCCATGATTTATCTGAGAAGCTTCATCAAATCCTACGCACAAGTCCTTGAACTCGACCCAGAAAGGACTCTTCAGGCCTACCTGAAAAGCATAGCCCCCAGCTAAACGATCGTTAATCCCCCCGGCTCTGGCGGTTGGAACGTGTAGTAAAATCCGAAATTCGGTAAAGGGGATTTTGTGACTTTCCCAAGGGGCTTGTCCTGCATATGGGACATCAAAGAGCCCGTTAAGAAGCACTATCGTTTCAAGTGATTGAGCAAGGCAGGGGAATGAAAAAAGGGGCCAGAGCCCCAAGGGTCGAGGTAACGATCTTCTAGTCCTCCGGATTCACCTTGGATCTCAGAATCGGAGAACATTTGAAGGTCACCACCCTCCTTGACCCGAGCATCAAGTCTTCCCCAGTGGCCGGATTTCTCCCCTTTCGTGCCCTCTTCTGCTTGACACAAAACTTCCCAAACCCACTGATCAGCACATCCTCGCCGCTCTCTAAGGTCTTGACGATCAGCTTCAAGAGAGATTCCAGCATTTCCGCGGATCTCCTTTTGGGCAACCCCAGCTGATTGCAGAGAGAATTAACAATGTGATCTTTGGTCACAGTCATGGGTCCATGCTCCTTTGGGGAAAGATTCTTGGTCCTAAGTGGGTCCTTTTGACTTGGTAAAGGAGAAATTACCCGCAGTTCGGCATTTTGTCAAGAAATTTATCGAGTTACAGTTACTTAGGCGAAATTTTTTCCCAGGGATCGTTCAAGGGCCAGGAGAATCGCAAAAAGAAATGCGTCAAACGCTTTGCCAGCCATGTTTTCAACCTGATTCAGCGGGAGCTGTGAAGGAAAACCGGCCTGAGATCGGAGGCTTTTCGATGGGTCATTCAGCTGGGTCATCTGGTCAATATTATTAGCTTTTTATAAAGTTTTCAAATGCTTGGTGCGGTTTGATCCCAAGAAATTCTTCTGCCATGGACGATATCTCTTCCCAGTTGGCCTTTTTGACAGATACGGAAGATCACCGAGAGGCGACAAGCGCTTTTTTTGAAAAACGAAAGCCTGTCTTCGTTGGCAAGTAGGGCGTTATAAGGAACCTTTCAGACCGATGTCGTCGGCCACTTCCCGCATGCCCATGATCGTATCCGTGATCAGCTCTGTCAGGTCCACCCCCAACATTTCGGCGCCCTTTTCAATGACGGATCGATCGACGCCGGCTGCGAATCTTTTGTCTTTCCATTTCTTTTTTACTGATTTGGCGGTGGTGTCCAGAACGCTCTTGGAGGGACGAACGAGAGCCGTGGTGGCCACAAGGCCTGTGAGTTCATCGATCGCATAGAGAACTTTTTCGAGGTCGCTTTTGGGTTCCACGTCGGAACAAAGACCCCACCCGTGACTGACCACGGCCCGAATATAGTCCTCCGGCCAGTTGTTTTCCCTGAGAATTTCCTCGCTTTTTCGGCAGTGCTTTTCGGGGAACTGCTCATAGTCGAGATCGTGGACCAAACCGATGACGCCCCATTTCTCTTCATTCTCTCCGTGCTTGCGGGCGATATAGCGCATCACCCCTTCAACCGCCAAAGCGTGTTTAATGAGACCTTCATTTTTGTTGTACTCTGTGAGAAGACGAAACGCCTCTTCCCGTGTCGGGACCTTTGCGCTCATAGGGCAACCTCCTCTATGAATTGTGGACTTTGCTCATCATACAACAATGAGCCGTGAATACAAGACCCTGTTTAATTCGTGTCGTTCCGAGGGTGATGATACCCATTCACAGGAGGGCTGTCTTCTGCTATAGTGCGCCAGGACCAGTGCGGTGCATCCGGAATAGAGAACTAAACGAGTATGCACGCCCTAAAGTAATCTATGGCATAGCACTATGGCTTAAGGCGCAAGGCTCAAGGCATAAGGCAAATAAAGTAGGACCCGAGAGCCTGTTCGACAATTCCCTCTCCCTTGGCCTACTTCTCCGAAGTGGCTACGAAGGCTGAAAGGGAGAGGAGTTTTGGGTTATCGGACAAGCTTTTGAGCGGCATAGGATATGGATTTTCTAGGAATCTGGACTCAGGGCATTTTCGAATGAAGCGGGAAATGAATCTTAGAGAAGCTTTTGAGATGCTGGATCTTGACCGGAAAGCCTCCATCGAGGACGCGAAGCAGGCCTACAAAGACTTGGTGAATATCTGGCACCCGGACCGTTTCTCGAACAACCCGCGGCTGAAACAAAGGGCCGAGGAGAAACTGAAAAAGATCAACGCAGCCTATGACACGGTTCTATCCCATCTTTCTTCCCAAGGGGCTGAGATAAGAGGGCCTGTAAAGAAGAGGAGAGCTGGGACAGGACCTGGAACAGCTCAGAAGGCGGAGGGAAGACGGGATAAAACAGAAGCGATGACCGAATCTGCCACGCGTATAGTGCTCACGGCCTGGTCCTATGTTTCAACAGCCTTTCGCCGTTTCGCGGAGCAGCTTGCTGAAGGCGCAGAGGAGGAAGAGAGCACGTCAGAACCCAGCAGGGAAAGAAGGAAAGGAACCGGAAAAACAAGGGGCCCCGGCTGACGAAGACTTGCCGAAGAGCAGGAATTCTTTTGGCACGCAATGGGTGATTTCCAGTCGGGTTTCCCGATCTGTGCTGAGAGAAAAGGGCATTCGATGGACTCAGGAGGAGGAGCCAGAAAAGAGCAGCATCCACAGACCCAGAAGGATGAAAAGGACGCCAGCCCCTATCTTGATGGTGTTTGCAGGAATCAGTTTTCCCATCAATGCACCGAAAAGAACGGCCAGTAAGGAGGTGAGCACGAGGGCGCCGGCGGACCCGAGGAAGACGGAGAGACGCGATTTGCTGTCCGCGGAAAAGGCAAATGTGGCCAGTTGCGTTTTATCGCCCAGTTCGGCTAAAAATATCATGGCGAAGGTTGTGAGCATCACTTTGAAATCCATAGGACAGACCTCCCACTCATTGTCATAACTTACCGCCGGGTGGCCGGTGGATGGATTTCAATACCATTTTTCCTTCCCTTTGAAAAGCCCCACAGAGAGTTCTAGGCGGCTAAGAAGGCGGGGCTATGTATTCAATCTCCTTTCCCAATCAAACTCTCGGGACGTGACGCCGTGCTCCATACGCCGAATTCGACGCTCGAGGTTTTCATACCTTCGCTTAAGCCGATCTATGGTGGCCTTGCGCGAGTGGATGTAGCCGTCGTAGAAGTCCTGCTCTTGATCCGATTGGATGGGTATAACCGGTTCCGGCTTCATCAAAAGTGCTGCGGCAAAATAGAGGATCAAAACGGGCCAGAACCAGGTGAGAAGAAGCAACGCCACGGCTATCGCCCGAGTCCAGAAGACAGAGAAGTCAAAATATTCGGCAATGCCCCGACACACCCCGAGGATCATGCCGTTACGAGAACGATATAGTCCACCCTGAAAGATCTTTTCAAATCTTTTCATTTTGTACGGTCCGTCCTTTCACGTTCTAGAATAATGGTTTCCAGGGCCTCAACACGGTCCTCCATTCGGGAGAGCCCTTTGTATATCTCCTGAATCATCTTCGTCTCATTCGATTGGAGTCGCTGTTCTTTCTTGGAGACCCCGCCTTTAATGATCTTAATGGCCATGAGTATGGTACTTCCGATAATGGCCAGGACCAGCACGGATCCTCCGAAGATGATTGCCATAATCAGCGCCGCATCCATGGTCCGCTCAACCTCGCATCGTTTATTCCTCTCCCTTTTTCATGGAAGATTTCAGTCTTTGTAGTTCGTTCTCGATCTCTTCGTCAACCATAAGTTCATCGAATTCTGCATCCAGGGTGGGTTTTCTTCCCATATTGACCAGATCTGCCTCAGCCTCCATTCTTTCGATGCGGTTCTGCAGTTCTTCGAATTTGATCACGGCCTCGGAGCTGTCCATTCGGCGAATTTCCTCTTGGGCGCGCTTCTTTTTTCTTGCATGAACATGCCTCTGCACGAGGATGCGCTGTTTTTCCCTGGCGCTTCTCAGTTTGTCTTCAAGTTGCTGGATATCCGCCTGATACTGATCAATCAACGCGTTGTGTTCCATCAGTTCTCGCTCCAAGGAGGAGGCCAGTTCGGAAAACCTTCGCTTTTCCACGAGCGCTTCCCGGGCTAGATCGTCCCGGTTTTTGCTGACAGCCAGCCCGGCCTTATCTTGCCATCCCTTCTCCCTGGAGCGGGCCTCCTCCATTTGTCGCTGTATTTTCTTGGCACCGGCCATCACTCCGGCGCAGGACGCCTTGATCTCCACAAGGGTGTCCTCCATTTCTCGAATCATCAGGTTGATGAGTTTTTCCGGGTCCTCGGCTTTGTCCAGCATGGCGTTCATGTTGGCACTGATGATATCCCGAAAGCGTGTAAAAATGCCCATGATGTAACCTCCCATCCCATCTTTTTTCTTTCAGCAGAAGCAGAAATGATGCCAGATAGGGGGATTTATTCATTTGATCAATCATTCCAAATACTTTTTATGTTGACAGCCTTTCACAGAGCCTGGTAAAAAAAACTATAATTTTGCAAATATTGCCAATATATAGGTTTTCTACAAATGACAAAAAAGCGGTCTTCACCCAAACCTCGTACCCAGGCAGGGTATCCTGTGGGAATCCCTGAAGCCTTGGGGCAGTCCGAAGAATTCCTTGAATTTCGGGAACGTCTCTCCAGGGTCGCGCCAATCGATCGTCCTGTGCTCTTGATCGGCGAGCGGGGCACAGGGAAAGAACTGGCTGCTTCCAGGCTCCACTTCCTCTCCAAGCGGTGGCAAGGGTCTCTGGTGGCCCTGAACTGCGCCGCCCTGACCCCATCTCTCATTGAAACGGAACTCTTTGGCTATGAAAAAGGGGCCTTTACAGGGGCTGAGGAACGCCGCACAGGGAGATTCGAGTCTGCAGACGGGGGGACATTGTTCCTTGACGAAATAGGCAGCATTCCCATGGAAGTTCAAGAAAAAATCCTGCGCGTCGTGGAGTACAGTGCCTTTGAAAGGGTGGGAAGCTCAGAGAGGGTTGAAGTGGATGTGAGGATCATCGCAGCCACCAGTGCAGATCTGCCAGCTTTGGCCGAGGAGGGGCGATTTAAGCAAGATCTCTTGGACCGGCTTTCTTTTGAAGTGATCTTTTTGCCGGCCCTGAGGGACAGGAAAGAGGATATCCTCTTGCTGGCCAATCACTTTGCGGTGAGGATGGCTTATGAGCTTGGGCGTGAGGAAATACCCCGCTTTAGCGAAGAGGCGATCGAGGCCCTGGAGAGTTATTCATGGCCTGGGAATGTGCGGGAGCTGAAAAACGTGGTTGAGCGGGCCGTGTATCGTGCTGACACCCCGCTGATTAACGAGATTCTGTTCAACCCTTTCCGCCCCTATTCAGTCATCAGTGAAGAAGCGCACCCCAAGGGCGGAACCCTGAAGGAACAAATCGCTTTAGGCCCATTGAAGGAGGCCGTCCAAGCGCTTGAAATTCGTTTTCTTAGGGAGGCCCTAAAGGTTAGCAAGTACAATCAGCAGAAGGCAGCTAAACGCCTTGGCCTCACCTACCACCAATTTCGGGGGCTCTATCGCAAATACGCCGAGAAGATCCGCTAGAGGCTTATGAAACCCCTTGGCGATGAAAGGAAGCGAAAGCAATATGATAAGCAACTATCGAGAGAAGGGTTAGAACTCAGGGGCACCTAAAACACCATAACCACTATTGTTGAAAAAGAGGTGGAACACAAGGAGGATCTCCAGTCGTTGCTGGAGGATTGCGAGCGCATGGTCGAAAGGCGATCAGAAAGGAAGGGCACAAGATGAAAGCGCCTGTATCTCTAGATAGAGCAAAAACCATTATCCAGGGCTGGTACAACGAATACTGCAAGGATCACGGCAAGTCAACGGCCGCTCTTACTACTCCGAGCATCAGATTGTTTACATGGAACATCAAATA
>Ga0209427_10000779_pt1 | contig 35069 bp, 33 predicted proteins | sample DeeMarSWOR136_30_FD_187465 | JGI IMG/M metagenome (GOLD analysis project Ga0209427, IMG submission 187465) | Marine sediment microbial communities from White Oak River estuary, North Carolina - WOR-1-36_30 (SPAdes) (version 2) | ecosystem: Environmental > Aquatic > Marine > Intertidal zone >...
CCACAGATTGAGGGGATTGGTGAAAGGCGCTGGATATGCGTCTGGAGTTGAGGGGCGAAGCTAAGGTTGCCGCCCTGCCTTCGCCGACCTACCTACGCCCGCCGAAGCGGGGGCTTCGCGTAGGCCGAAGCGGCTCCGCGCAGGCAGGTCTAAAATTTTCTCCAGCATCCCTGTCGGTCCTGTTTCGTACCTGAGACTGAGGGGTTGCGAAGATGGCGAAGTAGATAGGTTTTAAAAGAGAGGGTGGCGGGATGAAAGAGGGTCACTTCCGCCTCCCGGCGCGAATCACCTCTTGGTAAAATCTCTCAACGGCCTCCACTTGTTGATCCAAACGGAAGTCCCGATGGGCCTTCTGGTGAGCAGCCCTCCCCAGGGCCTCCCTTTTCTCAGGATGGTGAAGCAAATCCAGGACAGCTCGGGCCAATTCTTCAGGCGTATCGTTCACCACCAAACCCGAAACCCCATCTTCGACCAATTCGGGCAACATCCCGCGGTTGGCGACGACGACGGGCTTCCCCATGGCCATGGCTTCTCTCAAAGCACGGGCTGTTCCATCCGACCCCGCCATTAAGAAAACAAACACGTTCATACAGGCTAGGGTGTCGAGGTAATCTGTGGTCTGATATCCCGCGAGGACAACCCACTCTTCAACCCCCAGTTCTTTCATAGGTTTCACAACGCTTTCTTCCATCTGGCTCGATCTGCCTACCAAGAGAACCTTAAGGTTTGGAAAATCCTTGGCAATCGTTTTGACTGCCTCTAAGAAGACTGCCGTCCTACGGTATTTTTGGTACCGTGCAATCATCCCTATAATGACCTCGTTGCGCCCAATCCCAAAAAGAGTCCTCATATCTTTATATTCCCTTCGAGGGTCATACCGATTTAAATCTAGGGCGGGCAGGATCTTCACAACCCTCTCAAGTGGAAGTCTGAAATGTTCCGCATCTGCCTTTCTCGCCCTCTCTGAAAAAGTGATCATCCCATCGGTCAATTGAGAGATGAGAAAACGATTTCCCAGGCTGGGTTTCAAGGGATCTCGCTTGTGGTCTGTTCGGATGACTACGACAGGAGACCCGCATCTCCTGGCGGCCACTCCTCCCAGCAGATGACCATGAGAATGGTGCACATTGAGGATATCGAACCTCTCTTGGCGAAGATAGGTTGTCAGGTCAAAGATGTCCCGAAGGTTATTCCATAGAAACTTGGGGTGATAAACCTTCACGCCATGATTGAGACGGAACTGATCCGTGGCCTTCACCCCGGCATGGAGGACTCTTTTTTCCAAGCTATCTTCGACCGGGACAGGAGGCTTCTGATAGGCCAAGGTGACATCATGCCCTTTTCTTTCTAATCCTTTGCAGAGATTCACGATAGGGTCGGCAGGGCCAGTCCACTTCCAATTGCTAAAAAGTTGAAGAATCTTCATCTAAACCCATCCGCGTTACTAGAGGAAGAAGTTATCATCTTCAACGTTATTGAGTTCATGAACATTCTCCTTCGATTGAATGAACGTCTCCAACCACCAGTTGGTTTCATTATAGAAACATCCAACCTCTTTGCATTCCTTTGTCGCATCAAAGGCCTCGATCGATTTGGCCGTTTGCTTAAGGCTCTGCTTCAATTCTTTATCTGTCAGGTAACCCTTTTTTTCAGAAATTTTGGCGATGTCCACACCTCGAAAGGCAGGACAGTGGTAAATGCCGAATGGAGAAACGACGGTTCTGAAAAATTGCATGTGGCATCTTTTGGGTTGGCTTTTAATTCGTTCCGTTTCCTGATTCAGGATAGCCTTCAGGTTTGAACTTTCAAGAATCTTCACTTCATCCCCTGCCAGATCTCTTGCCTGTTGCAATTGGGCCTTGATTTCCTTTGCGATCTCAGACTCTTTGGATGAATCAACATCCTGAAGCAACGTTTCCCTTTGCGATGCTTCCACCCGGATTAGGCAGGGTTTAAATGAGACGTAATCAAATGAAAATTTCTTTGCCAGCTCTGCGGCTCTGGGCATTTCTTGGATATTAGGGGTTAATTTCTTCCCATCAATCTCCACCCCCTCCCATACAATCACATAAGAATATCCCAGGGAGACGCGGGGATTTTTTTCCTTTATTTTCTTCGCTTTTTTCAGGATCTGATGGAGGGTGAGTTGATTTCTTGGATGGTGCAGCGCTTTAAAGGTCCCCTCCTTCCCCGCATCGATTGAAATTCTGATCCAATCCTTCTCCTTCAATCGATCAGCGATGGCTTCAATCTTTTCCAATCGCGATCCATTTGTGGCTATTCCAACCTGAAGTCCTTTGCTTTTTATGTAATCCACCACCGCTCCAAAATGTGGGTGGAGGGTGGGCTCGCCTCCTCCTATCAAAATCACGGAAAGGAGACCATGGGAATGTAACGTGTCTATCAACCTCTTTATCTCTTCCAATGAAAAGTGTTTCCCAGCGTTGATTAACTTTGAGTCAACACAAAAAGGACAGGCATAATTGCAAGCGGAGGTGAGATCCAAATTGATCGATATGGGACTGTAAGCAGGGAGCTCTTTCGAGGAGGGGTCTCGCTCAACGTCTCTCTGCCATTGAATATATTCCTTCAGTCGTTGGATCGTAGAATCCTGTCTTAACTTTGAGCTAAAATCATGCTCCCTATTTTTTAACGTTACCATAGATAACCTTTGATCTGAATTCGCATCACCTCATTTTTAAATTACTATCAGATGGATGGAAGCATTGTCAAGGATGGGCTGAGAGAACTCTGAGAAACTACTTTTCGCTCTCTGATTACACCGATTATGACGCGATTACGCAGATTACAAATGCATCGAAAAAAAGAGGAATCTGTGGAATCTTTTTTTTGAAATCTGTGTAATCTGAGAGTGAAGCGCATCGATTATCGAGCCAGTAGATCAAAAAACTCTTGGGGGAGGCTTTTCGGTACACCTTTCGAATCAAGGGGGAGGTGTCTGGTCTCTCCTTCAGCAATCAACTCTTCCTTACCATCATTTTTTCGCAGAATGTGATACCCAAAGGTGATCATCCTCTTATGGACTCCCTTTAACCAGGTTCGTACCGTAACGACCTCATCGTACCGGGCCGAATTTCGATAATGGCAATGGACATCGGTAACCACGAGTTTATATCCCAGCGACTCTAATTTCCCATAGCTGAATCCTTTTCTCCGGCAGAGTTCGCCACGTCCTACCTCGAACCAGACCAGATAGTTCGAGTAGTAGGCCACTCCCATTTGGTCCGTTTCTGCATATCGAACTCGTACGTCAATATCTACCGTGTCCTTCATTCTACTTTCTTTCTAACGAATGACGCGAATGATACTCATACGAATTACACGAATGATAACAAATGATACAAATGAAGGCGAACTCACCCAATAACGACTCGCCGAGATTCAACTTTGGCCTTTGAAAAATTGACCAGAATCCCCAGCCTATGACCACTCGCCTTTAGATACGATAACAATTGAGCTGTGTGATGAGGGGCAAACCTTTCAACTGTTTTCAATTCGACCACAATTTTATCCTCAACGATGAGATCAAGTCGATGAGTTCCAACTTTCTTTCCTTTGTAAGCCAAGTCGAAGGCCTTTTCCACGGCGACTTTCATCCCTCTGTTTGTCAGTTCGAGGACTAAGGCCTTTTTATACACAGACTCAAGAAATCCTGGCCCGAGTTCCTTGTGGACCTCGAATATCGCTCCCATGATCTCATAAGACAAATCTCGATATATAATATTCGTGTCATTCGTCGTCATTCGTGCTATTCGTCATACAATATTCGTTCTATTCGTTGTCATTCGGTCCATTCGCTTCTATAGGGCCCGCAGGTATTCCGGCCTAAGCAATTCGGGGTCTCTCTTCCGTAGGACTTCCCGGATTCGGCGAAGGGCTTCCCCCTTCTCCTCCGGTAACCAGATTCTTAACGGGAGATAGTTCGAGGCATGGTTCGAAGCAAAAAAGCATCGGGTGAAATGGCTGTGTTCGATCATCGTCTCCAGTTCCTGAATCATGCCAAAAGGGGTGGGGAGGATCAATTGCCCCGTCCTGATCTCTTTTTCGATCGGCGTTCCAGGGATCACCATGAGCGAAAGGGCTCCCACATAGTCCGGGTCCATTTCTGAAAGGACCTTCCCCGTATCTTCGGCATGAGCTCGGCTTTTCTCGACCCCTCCCACACCTAACATCACGGTGACGGAGAGGAGGATTCCAGACGCCTTCACCCTTCTCCCAGCACGGATCAACTGGTCCACCGTGGCGTTTTTTTTAATCTTTCTTAACACCTCTGCATTTCCCGATTCCAACCCAAGATAAAGGATGCCGAGTCCCAGGTTTTTCAATGCCTTCAACTCTTCCAGATCCTTTTGGAGGATATCTCTCGCATTCGCATAAATCCCCACTCTTTCCGTTCGATTCAGTTTCAATTTCAGATACTCTAAAATCCGCAGCAGCTCTTTCTGGGGAACCGTCAACGCATTCCCATCGGCGAGAAAGACTCTTTGGATTCGAGACCGGTAGGAACTGGCCTCGTCAATATCCTCTTGGATCTCCTCGAAGCGCTTTATTCGAAACGATTTTCCCTGATAGGCCCCACAGAAAGAACACCGGTTGTAAGAACAGCCTACTGTCACCTGAAGAATCAGGCTATCGGCTTCACTGGGAGGTCGAAAGATCATCCCCTCGTATTTCATTTGGAAGGCTCCTTTTATACACGAATGGTTCGAATGATAACGAAGGTCACGAGTAGAAACCCCTGTTCTCCCCTGGAACAGCGGCAATATTCGTGTTATTCGTTGCCATTGGTGCTATTCGTCATAAAATATTCGTGTCATTTGCTGTCATTCGTGCTGTTTTTTCTATTTTTGTCGTCCGGAAGCTCAAATTGATAGATGACCTCCCCTTCTTTGACCATCCCCAATTCCTTTCGAGCAATCTCTTCGATATAGCGTTTCTCAACCTGTAACCGTTTCACCTCTTCTCTCAGCTTCCGATTCTCTTCTTCTATCTTTATGTTCGCCTCCTTGATCCGGGCCAATTCTTCCTGAAGACGAAAAAGGTGGAGGATTCCTTTATCCCCGAAAACAGTGAAAAACCCAAAAATCAGAAAGAGAAAAAGGATGATAATGAGAATTCGTTTCTTACTCATATCACTATTGAAGTTTAAATTTAATCGGAATCATGCCCCATTCCTCCACCTGGGGCTGGTCCGTGGGTAGAGGAGCAAATCGCCATTGTTTTAGGTATTGGATAGCCAAGCGCTCCAGCTCTGCATCTCCTTTCACGGATGGAATCGCTCGATCCACGATTCCATTCGGCAAGACCCAGAAGGTCAATTCAATTTCTGTCTCCACGCGGACCTTAATTGGGGGGAGAGAAGGCCTTTCCAAAATTTTGCGAGCGGCGAGAGGTCCCTTGATTCTTAATTGCAAGTTTTCCTCAAGAGGTTTCTTAGACACGGTTTTTTCCTTCGAACTCAACAGTTCTTCCATGATCTTTTCCGCCCCTTTATCTTTGCGAGGAGGCAACTCAGAAGCCCCTTTCAGGGATGGAAGCGGGGATTCCAGAGTCAACATGTCTTCTTTCTGTTTTAAATATTCGATCAATGCCTTCTCAATCTCTTTAAACTCGGGAGAATTCTTCAAAGATTTCATCTTCTCTTCTTCGTTCTCGCCCTCCAACTTCTTCGGACGCGGATATTCTGGAGCCAAGGTTTTCCAATCCTGACTGGCATTCGCTTCATCCATCTTCTTAAGGATCACCTCGCTCCTGATCCGTTTCTCCTCAGGAGGGACCTCTTCCTTTTCCCACCCCAGCAACCTTCTACTTTCCCGGGTCAGGGCTTCCCATCTCTCCTCCACGAGAGTCCGAAAGGGTGGAATTGAAAAAAAGACCAATGTGAGGAAGCCCAGAAATACGATCAACAGGGCAACGAGAAAAGAAATCCACCGTCGCTTTCTCCTGGGTTTTTTCTCCATTACGGCGGGCTCTCTTTCTGAATCTGATCGATCATCTCCTTGGCTGTCTTTTTTCTGTCTTCCCTCTTCGTCTTCTCAATCAATTTCTGATAGACCTGTTTCGCCTCGGTGAATTTTTTCTCTCCTAGATAGAGCCTCCCTAATTGAAGAAGAGCCTCCTCCATCACCTCAGACCGGTGGGGATAGAGATAAACGACTCTTGAAAATTGAAGGGTGGCCTGTTCCTTATTTTTAGCTCCCACATAGGCCTCTCCTAATTTAAGCTGAGCTTGGCTGGCCACCCCCTCCTCTGGACTTTGAACGGCGACAGAAAGGGCGGCGATCGCATCCTCGAATTTTTTCTGCTTTAAGAAGAGAAGTCCCAATCGGAAATACCCTTCATACTTCATTTGATCATTGGAGAATTTTTCGACGAATCCTCTCATCACTTTCACGGCCTGGTCTACTTTGCCCAGTTGTCGATAAGCCTCCTCCATGCCCAGGTACGCCTCTTTCACGAGGAGATGTTGCGGATGGTTCTGAATGACCCATTCAAATTTTTCTAAAGCCTTCGAATAATCCTTGAGCGTCAGATAAAGATCTCCCGCCTCCCCATGAGCTTCTATGAAGAGGTGGCTTTGGGGATGTTGCTTGATAAATTTTTCCATCTCCTCGGCAGACTCGGCCCACTTTCTCTCTTGTTTGTAGAGAAGGGCGATGCGGAATTGGGCCTCTTCCGCTCCCTCACCGTCAGGGAAAAGGTCGATCAAGTCTCGATAGATCTTCACTGCCTTCTCTCTCATACGGTTCTGTTGATAGTAGTTTCCCAATTGAATCAAGGCCTGACCGGCCAAAGGGTGCTGAGGATATCGCTTCACAAAAGACTCAACGCGGCCCACAAAGGCTTCTGGCTTCTTCTCCTGCAGGAGGGAGAGGATGATTCCGTATTCGGCCTCCGGTGCTTCTTTCGATTTAGGGTGTTCCTTGATCAATTGAAGATAGATGTGGGCGGCCTGTCCATACTGCTTAAGATTATAATATCCATCCCCCATCTTCAGGAGGGAGGGTGGGACGAGAGGACTTCGAGGGTAGCGCTGAATAAGGCTTTGAAATTGCGCAATAGCCTTCTCATAACTCTTCTTCCTAAAATACGACCAGGCGGTCCAGTACTGGGATTCATCCCGATAGGAACTCGAGGGATAGGATTCCAGAAGCGTCTGAAATCGACTCAGGGCTTCGTCAAACCGTTCTTCCCGATAGGCAATCCATCCTAGGAGATAGGTAGCCTTCTCCGTGTCTCCATCGGTTTTGGATCGAGAAGCGAGATTTACCAAGTAACTCGTCGCCTGCTTATAATCATTCAGATTCAGATAGCATTGGGCGACCATCAGGGAAATGGAAGGCGTGGACTGATAGTGAGGGAAGTTGTTAAGGATTTTTAGAAAATATTGATTCGCCTCTTTCCATTCCCGCTTTTGGAAATGGTACCAACCCAAACTGCTCAATCCCTTGGGGTACAAGACGGAATCCTCTTTCAATCGATCGACATATCCCGCCCCTTTCCGATAATCCTCTTTCAAGAGGCTCGCCTCTGCCAGCCAGTAAATGATTTCATTCTTTCCTTTGAAATCCGGGTAATCTTGAAGGAGCCTTTCCCAGTATCGGATGGCTCCATCATAATTTTTTGTCATAAAATAAGCATAGCCTAATCTTGAAAAGACGCGATCCTCAAGCTTCGCCTGCCTTTTCTCTTCTAAAACGAGTTGATATGACTGAATGGCGCCGGGATATTGCTTCTGATTGAATTGAGATTCTGCCAGCATGAAATAGACCCACTCCTGCAGGTAGTTTTCTGGGTAGACCTTGAGGAATTGCCGGAAGGTCATGGCTGCTTGTGCGTATTCTCCTTTATCAAAGTAGTGTTGACCAATATCTAAAAGGCACTTCTCGACCCACGGAGACGAGAGAAAATGAGTGAGAAATCTCTGGTAGAAGAGGATGGCTCTCTCTACCTCATTGGCTCCGAGATAGGTTCCCAAAATTCCCCAAAAGATGGGGTCTGAAAGATGACCTCCCGGAAAGGCAAGAAGAATCTCCTCAAAAGCCTTTCTCCCCTCTTCATATTTCCCGAGAGAAACCAGACTCCATCCAAGGGCATATCGCACACTCTCTTCAAAGGGATGTTGGGGAAAACGTTTCCAATAATCCCTGAACAGGTTCGCTGCTTCGTTGAATCTCTTAAGCCTGAATAAGCTGATACCCATCAGATATTCCGCCTCGGGTCTCCATATTCCTTTTGGAAAGGTTCGAAGCAGAACCTCTATCTCTCGAACAGCCTGTTCATATAGATCGATCTGGTAGAGAGAGTAGGCAGACCAGAAGAGCGAGGGTTGGGCAATGGGATGGGTTGGACTTTTCTCATAGACTCGATAGAAAAAGTTAAACCCCTTCTCATAATCGCCCTTCTTCAGTTGAATCCACCCGCAGGAATAGAGGGCATGGGGGTAAAATTCATTATTCGGGTATTCGTTCACCACCTGTTGAAAATAGGTGAAGGCCTCATCAGTCTTTCCCTGATGAAAGGTGGCTTCCCCTCTCCAGTAGAGGGCAGACCCCTTCAAAGGACTCTCAGGATAGACTCGAATTAGCCTCTGGAAAGTCCCGATGGCCTCTTCAAAATTCCTTTGATAATAGTAATCTCTACCCCTTTCATAAAGGGCCTTGTCTCCCACCAGTACTCTCGTGACGCCTCTCGTGACTCTGCTTGTATAGACACAACCCGGCTGGGACGTCGGAGGGCTCATTTTCATGGTGGGTCCTAAAGTCTGCTCTCCCAGATCGACCGAACCCACAGGAGCCTCCTCCTTCACCCCCTGAGCCATAAGAAGGGGGAGAGGAATTTCCCTCTTTTCCATCCACTTCGTCTCTTCTTTCCCGAGGAAGATGATCTCCGGCTTTCCCGAACGCTCTCTCTGCTGGCTCTGACCTTGAAAGATGGGAAAAGAGAGGAGGATGAAGAATAGAAGAAAAAGGCTGAAGACCCTCGTCATCAAATTTAGCATCTTCCATCCCATAATTTTCTAAGGTAGCAGAAACATTCAAGGAATGTCAAGGATTGACAAGATTTTAAGGACTGTGGTAGCTTACCCTTGTCGTTGATAATGATCAGATTCAGGCAATAGAAACCCTCTGCAGTTCTGTAGATGCCTGATAAAGTGCGTATTGCATGATTCATTGAACAAACAGGGTTTGCCAGCATGAGAAAGAAGTCCCTTTATCTTATTGCAATCTTCTTTTTTTGGCTCTTCCTTGCCAATTGCACGGAAGGCAGAAGGGTATCCGATTCAGGCCCTGAGGGGGATTTTAAAACGATGCGGGAAAGGATGGTGGAAACTCAGATAAAGGCGAGGGGGGTGAAGGAACCCCGTGTTCTTGCAGCGATGCTTAAAGTGGAACGCCATCTCTTCGTTCCGAAAGATCTACAATCCGCTGCCTATTCAGATCAACCGCTGCCCATTGGAGAGGGTCAGACTATCTCCCAACCCTATATCGTCGCGCTGATGACGGAGCTTCTGGATCTTAAAGGAGATGAGAAGGTTCTGGAGATAGGCACTGGCTCAGGGTATCAGGCGGCGATCTTGGCCGAGCTAGCCAAAGAGGTTTATACCATCGAGATCATCGAAAAGCTCGCTACCTCTGCTGAAAAACTCCTTCTCGACTTGGATTATAAGAATATCAGGGTGAAGGCAGGAGACGGATATTTGGGCTGGCCTGAAGCAGCTCCCTTTGACGCCATCATTGTCACCTGTGCACCGGACCATATCCCGCAACCTCTGACAGACCAGTTGAAGGAGGGAGGTCGGTTGGTCATTCCCGTAGGAGAATATACCCAGGAATTAAAGAAGATTGTGAAGCGGGCGGGAAAGCTTGAAACGGCGAATGTCATTCCGGTCATTTTTGTTCCAATGACCGGTGAGGGAGTGAAGAAGAAATGATGGGGTGATGGGGAGTATCGGAGATAGGGTGAAGACTGCCTAAACCTCAACCTAAACCTTAACCTTCTTTTCCCTTATTATGCCTCCTTTTTCTCCAGTATTCTACTCTTCTCTTGATCTCTCTCTCAAATCCCTGCTCGGAGGGATGGTAGTAGGTTCTCCGTTTGAGGTTTTCGGGAAGATACTCCTCTTCGATGAAGTGTTCTGGATAATCATGCGGATACTTGTAATCTTTCCCATAGCCCAAGTCTTTCATCAAAGAAGTGGGAGCATTTCTTATGTGGAGGGGAACGGGTAGGTTCTCAACTTCCCTCACATCCTTCTGAACCCCTTGAAAGGCCGTATAGAGGGCATTTGATTTTGGAGCCGTGGCTAAGTAGACCGCCGCCTGAGCAAGGGCTAAATTGCCTTCCGGTAAGCCAACAAAGTGAAAAGCTTCCATTGCTGAAACCGCTACTTGCAAAGCCTGCGGATCTGCCATCCCCACATCTTCAGAAGCAAACCGGATCATCCGGCGAGCAATATAGAGGGGATCCTCTCCGGCCTCCAACATCCTTCCCAGCCAATAGAGAGCCGCATCGGGATCGCTTCCCCTCAAGCTCTTATGGAGAGCAGAGATGAGATTATAGTGTTCCTCTCCAGATTTATCATAAAGAAAGGCCTTTCTCTGAAGGACCTCTTCAAGATCTCCCTTCTGGATATGACGAATTCCCTTTGAATCAGGTGGGGTTGTCAGAACAACCATCTCAAGGGTATTAAGCCCCACCCTTGCATCCCCATTGGCCACCAAGCAAATTCCTTGAAAGACCTCCAGCTCAATCATCGTCGGGTATTTCCCTAATCCTTTCTCCTTATCTTCCAGTCCCCTCTTCAAAATCCCTTCAATTTCTTTCTCAGCCAATGCATTGAGCGTAAAAACTTTGGTGCGGGAAAGTAGAGGAGAAATCACCTCGAACGAAGGGTTCTCCGTAGTGGCACCGATGAGGACGATCGTCCCCTTCTCTACATGGGGAAGGAATGCGTCTTGCTGAGCCTTATTGAAGCGGTGAATTTCGTCCACAAAGAGGATCGTTCTCCTCTTCCGATATTTCCATTCCTCATTTGCCTCTTGGATCACTTCCCTGATCTCCTTTACCCCTGAGAGAACAGCGCTAAAAGCAACGAAGTGGGCACCCGTCATCGAAGCAACAACCATGGCAAGCGTTGTCTTGCCTGACCCAGGAGGCCCCCATAAGATCATTGAGGGAAGATGATCACTTTCAATGGCCTGTCGGAGGACTTTTCCTTGCCCCAGAAGGTGATCCTGGCCTACGAATTCATCCAAGGTCCTCGGCCTCATTCGGTCAGCGAGTGGAGCCTCTCTCTCGATGAACTCTTTCCCCTTCTTGTCGAAAAGACCTGACTGCTTTTTCGGCAATTTTATCTCCCCTTTTTGACCTACCGTTGATACATCCTATCTCCCAATCTCCCCATCCCGACCTTTCCCCACAAGGAGGCTGTGTCGTAATTAGAGAAAGGTTAAAGAATCTCTAAAACGGAACAGACAGGCGGATGAAAGGCTTTAGAGCGGAACCTTTAAGCAATAAGATTCAAATGCCCCGCTCCCATCAAAAAATTCCCTTCCATACGCCAAAGACACTTTCACAAATTTCATAATGCCCCGCATTCTAAAGCCTGCAATCCGTTTGTCTGTTCCGTCCTCACAGTCAGCCCATTGCGATATAGTCTCTAAGGGGAAGGGTCAGAGGAGACCACTGCCTGAATGACCTGAACCATCTCCTCATGGATCAGTCCATTGGAGGCAATGATCTCTTCAGAATAGATGCTGCACGGCCGGTTTTGAAAGTCGGTCACCCTTCCCCCTGCTTCCGTGACCAACAAACTACCTGCAGCCACATCCCACGAGTGAATTTTCAACTCCCAGTATCCATCGAAACGACCAGCGGCTACATAACAGAGATCGAGGGCGGCAGACCCTGGCCTGCGTATGGCAACACTCCTGGTCATGAATTGGCGGAAAAATCGAAGGTAGTAATCGGCGTGTTCTCGGACATCGTACGGAAAACCTGTGGTGAGAAAGCTCCGGTCCAGATCTTTGGTTCTTGAGACAGAGATTTGATTCCCGTTCAGAAAGGCTCCTTTCCCGACTTCGGCTTGAAATAGCTCATCAAAGAGAGGATCGTAAACAACGCCCAGTACCATCTCTCCGTCTATTTCCAGGCCAATGGAGACGCAGAAAAATTGAAACCCGTGAATGTAATTCGTCGTCCCATCGATAGGGTCAATCACCCACTTAAATGAAGAGCCCCTCCCCTTAAAAACGCTCTCCTCTGTTAGGACATCATGGTCGGGGAAGGCATCAAGGATGATCTTATTAATCGCGCTTTCACAGAGTTTGTCCACCTCACTCACAGGGTTGATTTCCCCCTTGTACTCCACTCGGTAAAGGCGGCCGAGATGAGCCTTCTGAATCCGACCAGCCTCCTTCGCTGCCGCGATCGCTACGTCAAGATAGCGCTCATTCCTTTTCATTTTTTTAATGCTCCTGGATCCCCCTCTTTAGCAAAGAGGGGTGAGGGGAGATTTCTTAAACCCGGGATAGCTGAACCGTTGACAATACTTCTGGTGAAACTATATGATACATAATAATCCAAGTCAACGAGGGAAGAGATGGAATTCGAAACGAATGGAAACTGTTTTGTCTGCGGAGAAAATAACCCTCATGGATTACATTTGAGTTTTGAGCTCGACAAAGAGAAACAGACGCTCAAAACCACTTTCGTCGCCAGCCCCACCTTCCAAGGCTGGGATGGCATTGTTCACGGAGGGATCCTCAGCACCCTCTTGGATGAGGTGATGGCCAAATTGGTGCATGAATTGGGCTATCAAGCCGTCACGGCTTCGCTCGAAATCAAGTTCAAAAAACCTGCTCCCATCCTCGAACCCTTACGGGTTTATGGAGAGGTAACAGAGGTGAGCAAAAGGTTGATCAAGGCCAAGGCTCATATTGCTAAAGAGGATGGAACGATTCTGGCTGTTGGAAATTCTACGTTTATGAAACAGGGGAGTTCAGGGGACGATTCTTCGTGAGGGTTTCCTTCGCTCATACATCCATTGAACATAATCAGGATCAAAACCAAATTGAACTAACAGGGTTCGGTTTTTCAACAACTCGTCCATAGGGAGATCTTCTACCTTTTTCCCTTCACGAAGCAGAATGGCTCTCTCGCAGAGGTCCACGGCTGCCGGGAGATAATGAGTGACGATCACCTTAGTCCGAGAGATCGATCGGATTCGCTCAATCAGCAGGCGGCTTCCAGCTGGATCCAAGTTATCGGTCGGCTCGTCAAAAACCAAGATTTCGGAATCCATGGATAGAACCGTTGCTAAAGCCACTCGTTTCTTCTCTCCCTCACTTAAATGATGCGCTGATCTTCCTTCAAACCCTCTCAGACCTACCATTTCAAGAGCCCTCTCCACCTGATGCCGAGCCCTCTCCATATCCAGCCCCATGTTGAGCGGGCCAAAAGCCACATCATCAAAGACCGTCGGGCAGAACAGTTGGTCCTCTGGATTTTGGAACACGAGACCTACCTTTCTCCGAATCTCCTTGAGATTTTTCTTCTCCACGGACAGGCCCAGGATCGTGACTCTCCCCTCTCCCATCAGCGTTCCGTTTAGATGGTAAAGGAGGGTCGATTTCCCAGCCCCATTGGGTCCAAGAACCGCAACGGATTCATGCTCGCAGACCTCTAAATCGACATCTTGGAGGGCAGATGTCCCATCCGGGTAATGATAGGAGAGATCTTGGATCTCAATAACCTTATGCGGACTCATTATTGATTCCTCTCTCAATGAGGAGCGCGGTACTGTCTTTCCCCCCTAAAACTCCAAGTTCGAAATCCGAATTTCGAAACAAATCCGAATGTTCAAATTCAAAATGTCTCAAACAAAAAAACTCAATAGGTTTTGAAGATTTCGTCATTCGAATTTCGAATTTGTCTCGAATTTCGATATTCGGATTTCGGATTTGCCGAACTCGCCTTCCCACCACTGAATAGATGGATTTTCTCTTATCCCAGATAAATCCTCAACATAATCAAAATGGGGGCGATGAAAAGGAAGAGCCATTCCCCCCGCCCAAATCTTCCAACGGACGTTTCAGGCATCGTCCCCTGATACCCTCTGGAAAGCATAGCGAGATAGACCCGTTCTCCCCGGTGAAAACTCCTCAGGAAGAGTGAGCCCACCATGTGACCAATGACCTTGGAATGCCAAAACCACTTCCCCCCAAAACACCTTGAATCTCTCGCCCTTTTCATCCGGTGTATTTCATCGATGAGGATAAATGAGTAACGGTACATGAAGGAAGTAAGAACAGTAAAAATCCTTGGCGTCCTCAGTCTTTCCATTCCCTTGATCAAATCGGGAAAGGAGGTGGTGGAGGAAAGAAGGATGATGGAGAAAACTCCCAAGCAGGCTTTGATAACCACGTTCCACAGGATCCAGAGGCCGCTTTTGGAAACGGAAAGTCCTCCGAGGCCCAGATTATAGCCCCCTCCTACCATGTCCTTCTTCATGAAGGGAATGGAGAGGGTCACGAGAAATAGAAAAGGGAGGATGACCAGTATCTTCTTAGCCAAGTGGCCTAGGGGAAGCCTTGCGAGGAGGGCGATACTGATGAGGGTCAGGGCCAGAAAACCGAAGAGGAGAAAGGCGTTCGGAGGGGAGCTGACCCCTACAACGATCAGAGTGAAGAAGACGAGGATTTTTGCCCTCGCATCCAGGTGGTGGATGGGACTTTGAACACCGCTGTGATGATCTATGAAGGCATGTTTCATCCACTCACTCTTCTGTTCATTTCCAGCAAGTTTGAAAAGTTGAGCCCCAGAATCCTTCTCTGATCCTCTTTTGACAAACCCGAATCTTCCAGCTCTCTAAAATATCTTTGAGGTGAAAGGAGGGGGAAGTCGGTCCCGAAAAGTATTTTCTTGACTCCCACGATTTCACTTACGGTTGCATAGATCTTCTTGGAATAGAGGAAGGGGGAGGCAGCCGTGTCGTAATAGACATTCGCCATCGCCTTGGCCACCTCTGGCATCAACTCATAGAAAGGAAGTCCACCCCCCCAATGGGCAAGGAGGACAGGGAGGTGTGGAAAAGAGACGATAAGGTCATAGAAACGTTCCAAGGGGGTCCTCCCTTTCCCTGGGTAGGGATGGCCGATCGTTTCATTCACGTGGAGGAGCAATGGAATTCCTTTCTTCTCCATATCGGTCAGAACGGGTCTCATGGCCTGGAGGTCTTTGGAAGTCATCTCCTGACGGTAGAAAGCGATCTCCCCGACGCCCCTGGCTCCATCCTTGATCAAGCCTTCCAGTTCCTTCTCTGACCAACCGGGGTTCGAAAACGGAAACGCAATGAAGGCGATTAAACGATCAGGGTATCGCGAGGCAGATTCCATCAGATATCGATTATGGAGAAAACAGAGATCGAGGTCACTCCAGGGGAATCCGCAGATGACCGATTGATCAATACCGGATTCATCCATGGAAGCAACGAGATCTTCAACCCCCGCCATCTTCGATTTCGGATCTCGATAAATCGATGAAAAAGCCTCATCCCTTTTGCAGTAGGTCACTCGGTCCTTTCTGACCTCGTCAGGGAAAATATGGGTATGACAGTCAATGATCATAGCTTGCACGTTCCATACTAATCAGTGATGTAAAACGGTCTTTGGGTTAGGGTGAAGAAGCCACTTTGGTGTAAGGGCAATGTGGTTTGTGGTAACTCTCTCCTGGACTAATGGCTTAACCCAGTGACTAAACTGGCATCTTTACCCTAACCTTTAAACTTAAAACATCTATTTTTTAATTAAACTAGGGTTTACCTTTGGTGAAGCCATAATGGCCGAGGATCTTGCCGAGGTTCCAATATTCATGGGCTCCCGGACAGTAGACAAAGGCATGGGCTTTGGTCATGTCGATTCGGCCTTTATCCCTCTGTACCTCTTCCTTGACATGGAGTGCTACGACCTGTCCGAGGAAGAGATCGTGGCTTCCCAGAGAGAGGATCTCTTTCACCTGACATTCGAGTTGAACGGGACACTCATCGATTAACGGCGGTTTCACCTGATGGGCCGGCACCTGTTTCCATCCCATGGCAGCAAACTTGTCCGTCTCCTTGCCTGAGAGCATGCCACAGGCATCCACCTTTCTAACCATTTCTTCTGTTGGAAGATTCACCACAAACTCCTTCGCTTTCTTTACACAAGCATGAGAGTAGCGTTGGGGGCGAATCGATATTCCAATCATGGGAGGTTCCGAGTTGACCACGCCTACCCAAGCTAACGTAATGATATTCGGCTTTCCTTCCTCATTCACGCAGGTGACCAGAACCACCGGGGTGGGAAAAAGCATGGTCGTGGGCGAAAGACTCTTTCGTCCCATTCTCTTTCTCCTCGTTTACAGGAAAAGGCTCACATCGCCTTTCCCTCTTCGAATCACTTCAGGAAGATCATCGGAGAGGTCAATAATGCTCGAATGCTCTGCCACGATGACCCCACCGTCGATGACAAGATCCAACTGTTTTCTAAAACGCTCTTCAATTTCGTTTGGGTCATTGTAGAGGCTCTCATCGGGTTTATAAACACTTGTGCTGATGATGGGATGGCCCAACTCCTTCACTAAGGCAAGGCATATTTTGTTATCGGGGATTCGGATGCCTACCGTTTTCTGCTTCGTCATGGCAACCTTTGGGACCAATTTAGTGGCCTTTAGAATAAACGTGTAGGCACCCGGGAGGAGGCGCTTCATCATTTTATAAGCATAATTCGATACATAGGCATATAGGCTAATATCCTTTAAATCAGAACAGATAAAACTGAGCGGTTTATTTCCATCGGTCTTTTTCAATCGATGAATCTTCTTGATGGCTTCGGGGTTGAAAAGGTCGCACCCCACACCATAGATGGTATCCGTAGGATACCCTATCACCCCTCCCTCTTTCAGAACATCCACAACCTTCCTAATCAGCCTCTTTTGTGGATTCTTAGGGTTGATGGTGAGGATCATTGCCTTTCCTCCTTCTGAAAAGAATCCCCCACCCCTCCGTCTCAGGTGGGATAAGGAAGAGTGGGGGTATCCATTTGAGATTCATCCTGTCATGAAGGCTTTCTTTTCTTATACAAAACTTACATCCAGAAGTCAAACGTCATCGTCTCCTTGATTCCCTATTGAGAACCCAAAATCAGTATGCTTTCAACATCTTTAAGGGATCCTCGACAGAGGAAGATTACTCTTTCAGAAGGCGAATTTGGACAGTGACACGGCTCGCCTGATCGGCCGCAGGGGGTGCCCACTGTATCTCTTTCTCTGTGATCTTCTCATCCCTGGCTCTCGGAGATGCACTCAGAGCTCTTGGAGCTTCTTTTTGTAAAGCCGCCGGTCCTACCTTTTCTGGAGAACTCATCCTTTCTAATTCCTTCTTAAATCCTGCGAGGGATGCACTGGGCAAGGAAGCGAGGAGGAGATTTGCTTCTTCTTTTAAGACTTCACCTCCAAATCTGTTGACCATTTCGTGAAGTTGAGAGACAGCCTTCTCCTGGTCTGAGATTCTTACAATGAATTCCTGAGGAGGTTTATCAGCAATGGAAGCGGCTCTTTCCAAGGTCACCCCTTTTTCAATTTTTCCTGGCGCTGGGGCAAGGTCTTCTTTCTTTTCAGAACTTTTCGTTTGAGATACCTCATCCTTTGGAAGGGAGATCCCTGCCCCTCTCGCTTCGTCCCTTTCTTTTTGAATAACCGCTTTTCCGACTGCTTTCCGACTTGAAAGAGGGGTTTCTCCCTGTTCCCTTTTCTTCGGTCGAGGCGCCTCTGAGAGAAACGCTACCTCCTGTTTTTCCTTCTTCACCTCTTCTTGAGCCAAATACGTCTCCGTCTTTACTTCCGAACGGGGAGTGCTTGCCACGTCAATTCCCTTTTCATGGGGTGTTTCCAATGGCATCATCTTGGTGAGGTAGAGAACAAAGAAGACGATGGCCACCATGGCCACTGCCTGAGCTGGAAGCTTGAATCGCACCAGACGATGCACCCATGCTTGTCTTGGTCCCATCCTCTTTCGGTCTTCCATCTTTTGATAAATCTCGGTAAGGAATCCCGTTGGAACCTCCTCTTCCTTAACTGAATGAAGCCAGTTGACTGTCTTTTCGAATTGTTCGAAATCCTTTTGGCACGCTTGGCAAGACGCCAGATGTTCTCTTAGCTTTTTCTCCTCCAAAGGGTTCAACTCTTTTTCCAACAAAGAGGAGAACTTTTCCCGAACTTTTTCGCATTCCATTCCTTCACTCCCCTTCAACCCCGGCTGTGCCGGGGAAATCTTCAAATCCGAATATCGAAATCGGAAACAAATTCAAAATTCGAATGACCAAATTTTGAAAACTTATTGACTTTTTTGTTTGAAACATTTTGATTTTGAACATTCGGATTTGTTTCGTATTTCGCCTGCCTGCCGGTAGGCAGGGATTTCGTGCTTCGAATTTATAACCTACCCCACTAGAAATTACCGCCGTTCATGCAATATTATTTAACTGCACAAGAATGATCTAATGACCCATTCTTCCCAAGATCTCCTTAAGATCCATTCTGGCCCGGTGAAGTTTCGACTTCACGGTCCCCTCTGGAAGGCCAAACAACCTTCCAATTTCCTCATAGGAGAACCCTTGAAGGTCCCTTAGGACGATCAGCTCCCTTTGTTCCCCTTTCAGCTTTTGAAGTCCTTTCTGGATCCAGTTTTGAATCATTTTCTTCTCTAAAAGGGTTTCAGGATTATCAGAGGGATCACCCAATTGCTTTGGTATTGCTCCGTCTTCTGTTTCAACGGGATCATCCAATGAATCCGAATTGAAGTATTTCCTCCTCTTGAGATAGTTCCAACGATTTCGACAGTGGTTTAAGGTGATCCGTATCAACCAGGGCTCAAATTTCGCTTCTTCCCTCAAGTCCCGGATCGATTCGAAAACAGTGAGAAAGACCTCCTGAGCCAGATCTTTTGCCTCTTCCTTACTCCCCAACATGCGGTAGGCGATGTTGTACACCCTCCTCTGAAAAGTGAGAACGATTTCTCCAAAGGCCTTTTCATCCCCGGCCTTACAGGAATCGATCACCTCTTTTTGAGTTTTTGGAGAAGTTTCCATTGAAACGCGCGCTTCTCTCTATCTTATAGACAACAGAAATCTATTTTTGTTTCATTAGGATTTCCCTCAAACCCTCTTTGTTAACGGGGAGAGAGGAAGATTCCTAAGAATTTCAATAACTTGATCATTTCGACTCTCATCGATTCTTCCCCAATGTCTTTTGACTCAAGAGATCTCTCAGTTCCTCTTCTGTGCCCAAAGAACTTCGAATAGCCCAGGCATCCCTATAAAAATGTTCGATCTCCTGTTCGGCAATGTACCCATATCCACCAAAAATCTGCAAGGCCTCATCCACCACCCAGGTCATTCTCCTCCCAACTTCTATTTGGGCAATGAAGAGGTATTTCGAATCCATCTCCTTTTTATCAAACTCAGCCGCAGCCCTGTAAGTGAGCCATCGGGCCACCTCTACCGCTACTTCCATCTCAGCTAGTTTGTGCTGAATCACCTGGAACTGTGAAAGCTTTCTCCCAAATTGTTCCCTCTGGTTTGAATATTTGATGGCCCGATCAAAGGCTCCTTCCATCGTTCCCAAGGCTTGAGCTAAGCTTCTCAATCCCAAGACTTGATGGAAGTAATGGAAGAGATTCTTTCCTTCTCCCCTCTTTCCCAGCCGGCTCTCAAGGGGTACCCGAACCTCTTGAAGATGAAGATCTCCACAGGGAATCATCCTCAAACTCATCTTTTCAACGGGATGAACCCCTATAGGGTTCTCATCCTTTTCAACAATGAAGGGGATCCAACCCTCTATCGGTTCTTTGCAGAGGATGATGAAGGCATCTGCCAAGGTGGCATTGAGTACAAATCTCTTCCAGCCCCGGATCAGATATCCCCTCTCCCTCTTCTCAGCAACCGTGGAGATGAGAGAAAGGTCTTGATCATCCTCTGATTCTCCAAAAGCAACGGTCAATCTCTTCTCCCCTCTCGCCAACGGAGGAAGAAACCGTTCCATCTGCTCCTGGGAACCAAATTTTAAAAGGAGCTCTGAACCCAGATCAACAAGGCTCAGGGCACTTCCAATCCCCGAATCGACCCTGCAGAAAGCCTCCGTCACCAGAACATTCTCCAGGAGGGTTAATCCTTGACCATCACACGCTTCGGGGTATTGGAGTCCGATGAACCCCAGCCGAGCAGCCTTTCTCCATAGCGACTCTGGAAAGGCGCCAGTCTGGTCTAGTTCCAGCGCTAGATCCGGATCAAACTCCCCCTGAGCAAATTCCATGGCTGCCTTTTGAATATCTCGCTGCTCATCTGTCAATTCGAAATCCATCTCTATCCCCACATTTCAAAACAGTCCTTAAGAATAAACTACAATTTCTTTATTCCGAAATCCGCATTCCGCAATCCGAATTTGTTAGAGTCCCAGGTCCCTTGCGATCACGAGGTGCTGGATTTCAGAAGTCCCTTCCGGAATCTTGAACAGCCTCGCATCACGTAAATATCTTTGTACTGGATTCTCCATCATCAGCCCTGCCCCCTTCTGAATCTCTACTGCCTTTTGAACGATCCTCTGCAGGGACTCTGTGCAGAAGAGTTTCACGATGGAGGCATCCTTCATCGAGGCAAGACCCTGATCGAAGAGCCACGCGCCTCGATAGGTCACATATCGCATCACCTCAAGCGACATCGTCAGCTCAGCCAGAATGAATCGAATCGCTTGAGATCTCCCCAAAGGCTCACCCCGTCTCTGACTTCCCTTGACATAAGAGAGGGTCGCTTCAAGGGCGGCCTGGCCCACTCCGGTACTTCTAGCTCCATAGGTGATCCTTCCGGATTTGAGGGTCTCTTCGAGCTGACCCAATCCGCCTCCCTCCCCCTCCCCAATCATTCTTCCCCTCGGGACAGTGCAGTCATCAAAGGCCAGCTCAGCCGTATCAGCGGTATAATTCCCAAGCTTTTTCAATTTCTTAGTGACTGAAAACCCTGGGTCTTCCCGGTTGACCACAAAGAGGTTGATCCCTGTACCTCTCTTCTCAGGATGAGTATAGGCAGCGACAGTTACGAAATCGCAGATCGTTCCATTCGTGGTGAAGGTTTTTGAGCCATTGAGCCGATACCCTTCTCCATCCTTTGCAGCCATGGTTCGAATGCCAGAAGCATCTGATCCTGCATCCGGCTCGGTCAGGGCAAAGGCCCCGATCTTCCCTCCCCTGGCCGCCGCGGGTAAATAGTCTCGTTTCAACTCTTCAGAACCGAACCTTAGGATCGGATCGGTGGCCAATCCACCATGCACCATGAGACTAGCTCCCATGCCAGCACAGATTCGATTTAACTCTTCCATGGAGATGCATTCCGCAACCTTGTCGAGACCCGGGCCACCATACTTCTTAGGACACCGAAGACAGAGAAGGTGCTCCTGTCCCAGTGCTCGGAAAAGAGGGACGGGAAAGGTCTCCTTCCTCTCATACTCATCGACGAGTGGGGTCACCTCTCTCTCGTAAATCTCCCGGACTCTTTTCCGAAAGGCTTTTTGCTCCTCGTTCAATTCAAAAAACATACCCTCCTCACCTTCCTTTTGTTCTTCTTTCAAAGATCTTTAGATATTTTCTCGACTTCTCATAGGCCTCTGTCAACTGCTCCTCCGATCTCTTGCGATCCTTCTCATCGAGGGTCTTTACGACCTTCGCAGGAATCCCGAGAACGAGGGAATCATCAGGAATCTTCATCCCCGGCGGGACAACGCATCCGCTTCCAACGATCGAATGCTTTCCCACTTCCGCACCATCTAAAACGATCGCCCCGATTCCAACGATACCCCCCTCTCTCACGATACATCCATGAAGGATGACCCCGTGGCTGATGAGCACATTCTTTTCGATCGTCACAGGGTGATCCCTAGGAGACTCGACCAAGACCTTGTCCAGAAGCACAGACCGCTCTCCTATGACAATGCGGTTGCTATCTGCCCTCAGGACCGTCAAGGGCCAAATACTTACATTGGGTCCGAGGACAACATCTCCGATCAACCTTGCGGTGGGATCGATGAAAACCGTCTCATCAAACTGAGGTGATTTTCCTTCAAAGGGAGTGATGTGTGAGAGGGGAGGAGATTGACCTCTCCGGTTAGAATTGGAAGCCATACCGGATCACCTCCTCCTGTTCAATGAACACACGAATTATTCGAATGATAACGAATTGGGCGAACAGTGTTGATTTTACTCGTTCGCATTCGGGTAATTCGCTGCCATTCGTTTCATTCGCAAACTATATTCTTTCGAAGATGGCGGCGATTCCAAGACCTCCGCCACCGCAGATGCATTCGAGGCCATAGCGGCTCTTTCTTCTCCTCATCTCATGCAGAAGCGTTACCAGAACTCTTGTGCCTGTGCAGGCAATGGGATGGCCAAGGGAGATTCCTGAACCATTCACATTCACCTTGGAATAGTCCTTTTCAGTAAGTTTCAACATTTTCAGATCCGCCAGGACCTGGGCCGCGAAGGCCTCCTGGAGTTCGATCAGATCCATATCCTGAATTCCAAGCCCTCCCTTCTTCATCGCCTTTTCAACGGCCATGGGAACAGTGAGGTATGTCCGCCGTGGATCAGCCCCGGCGACAGCAAAGGCTCTCAAATGGGCGAAAGGCTCCACACCCAACTCCTTGGCTTTCTCCTGCGTGGTCACCACACAGACAGCAGCGCCATCATTTTCAGAAGAGGAATTTCCCGCCGTACAGACCCCTCCTAAAACGGGTCTCAGTTTAGTCAACTGTTCCAGGGTGGTATCGGCTCTGGGATTCTCATCCCGCTCAACAGACATTTGCCCGCCTTTTGGACCGGGTACAGGCACAGGAACGATCTCTTCCTCGAATTTCCCTGATTCGATGGCAGCACAGGCCTTTCTGTGGCTCTCGAGGGCCCAACGATCGCAGTCCTCCCTGGAGATGCCCTCTTCCTTTGCTGCCGTCTCAGCCCACGACATCATGGATGGGAGTATGCCATACCTCTCCTCAGGCTGAGACATCACCCTGGCCCGTTGAATTCGGTCATAGAAAGGGATTCCCCAAATGGAAAGGTCCCCGTGTCCCCGGGGCATGCCCTTTTTTCCGCCGATTCCCCACTTGATATCACCCGGCACGTAAAACTCGGCTGTGCTCATACTCTCCACGCCACCTGCCACGACCATCTCAGCATTTCCAGACTGGATTTCCATGGCTGCAAAGCAGATCGCATCGAGTCCTGTACAGCAGCGACGATCGAAGGTAATTCCTGGAATGGAATCAGGCCATCCTGCTTTGAGTAAAGACATCCGAGCAATGTTGACATATTCACCGTTCTGGTAGGATTGGCCCAGGATGACCTCGTCGATATTGAGCGGATCAACCCCGACCCTCTTTACGACTTCGTTGAGAACCAGAACCCCGAGATCATGGGCAGGCACATCTTTAAGGCCTCCCATGTACCTCCCTACGGGTGTACGAACTGCACTGATGATCACTGCTTTTTTCAATGGATCTTCCTTTCTTCTCTCCTTACCCGGTGCCTACCGGCCCCGGTCCCGACAGAGCCTGCCTGCCGGTAGGCAGGGGCGGGGCAGGCAGGGAACCTGACTGCCTCTCCCCTTTGGCTTCCAGTTACGACTCGGTCTCGCGGCGAGAGGGGCATGGTGAAGGGGGGTGCTACCGGTTTTTGAAACTGGGCTTTCTCTTCTCCAAAAAAGCAGTCACCCCCTCTTTAAAATCTTCGGTCTTATAAACCTCTCCATAGAGTTCTGAATCTTTTTTCAGGGCCTCTTGATAAGCATTTTGAAAAGCCTGAAACATCGCTCTTTTGGCGACATGGAGGGCCGCAGGTCCTTTTGCAATCGCTTTCGCCAGGGCTAATGTCTCCTCCATCAATTTCTCGTGAGGGACGACCCGATTCACCAACCCGATTCTTTCGGCTTCTTCGGCCTTAACGGTCCTCCCTGTATAAATCATCTCCTTCGCTCGGCCAGGACCGATTAACCGCATCAAACGGACATTCCCTCCATAACCGGGCATGATGCCCACACGCACCTCTGTCTGACCGATCTGAGCTTTCTCGCTTGCAATCCTTAGGTCGCAGGCCAAGGCAATCTCGCATCCTCCTCCCAGTGCCCAGCCATTGATGGCAGCGATCATGGGTTCATCCATCGATTCCATGAAGAGAAGAATCTCATTGGCCTTTTTTGAAGCGGACACTGCATCTTGAGGCGTGCGCTCTTTGAGCATGCGGAGATCTGCTCCTCCAACGAAGGCCTCCTCCCCCACACCGATGATGATCCCCACCCTCAGGTTTGGATCGGAATGGAGCTGCTTCAGCGCATCTTCAAACTCCATCCAGGTCTCCCAGTTAAAGACATTCCTCACTTCAGGCCGGTTGACTCGGATGATCCCCACACTTTCATCTGTTTCGTAGATCAAATTCTTATCAGTCATAAACCTCTCTTCATTTCTTTCTTGATTTGGATCTAAATTTCTGGAAGATGATTACAATGATTAGGAGTGCTAAACCAATCGCATCCGTACTGAGACCCGGCTTGATGAGCAGAAGGGCCGAGCCAACGAGCATTACTCTTTCTAAGAAATTCGTCTCCGTCAAAAACCATCCCATCAGCCCTGCAGAGAGAAGAATGACACCGATCGAGGCAGACACAATCGTCATGACGATACTGGTAAAAGAACCAATGAGTAAGAGGGATGGACCATAAACAAACATAAACGGAACGATGAAGCCCGCTGCTCCTATCTTGATAGCGGCTAAACCCGTCCTCCAAAGGTTGGATCCGCTGATCCCCGCTGCTGCATAGACAGCCATGGCGACAGGAGGGGTGATCGCGGAAATGATCGCAAAGTAAAAAACGAAAAGATGGGCCCCAATCGTTGGGATACCCAATTTGATCAGCGCTGGGATGAGCAAAGCTGCCTGAACGATATAGGCGGCTGTGGTGGGCAATCCCATTCCAAGAATAATTCCAGCAATCATCGTAAAAATAAGGGCAGGAGCAAGAGAGTCGCCTGCGATAATGAGGATGACACTCGTAAACTTTAATCCCAGTCCGGTCAGGTTGATCATCCCCACCACAATACCCGCACAGGCACAGGCCGCTGCCACAGGGAGCGTATTCTTTGCCCCAAATTCCATAGCCCGCAGGATCTTCATCAACCCCATGCGGGTTTCTTTTCTTAAGAGAGCGATCAAAACAACAGAAAGAGTAGCGTAAATACAAGCATACATGGGTGTGTAACCCGCCAGCATGAAATAGACAATCACCGCCAAGGGCAAGAACAGGTGGCCTTTCGCAATTATGACGAATCCCAGTTTGGGTCTCTCTTCTTTGGGGATGCCCAATAACCCCGTTTTGGTAGCCTCAAAGTGGATGGCCATGAATAGAGCTAAATAGTAAAGGAGCGCTGGGATCAAGGCGTGTTTGCAGATATCGATATACGGGATCCCGGTAAACTCTGCGATGACGAAAGCGGCTGCTCCCATGACAGGAGGCATGATCTGGCCTCCTGTGGATGCAGTGGCTTCTACGGCTGCAGCGAATTCATGTTTAAACCCTGTTCTCTTCATCAACGGGATAGTCAACCACCCATCTACCATGACATTGGCCACTGCACTTCCCGATATGGTTCCGAAGAGGCTGGAAGAGACACAGGAGATCTTTCCAGGTCCCCCTTTCGATCCTCCGACCAACCCAGTGGCAAAGTCCATAAAGAACTGGCCTGTTCCCGATTGTTCCAAGAAGGCACCGAAGATGATAAAAAGGATCACATAGGTTGAAGAAACACCCAAGGGAATTCCAAAAATACCTTCTGTCGTCATGTAGATTTGATCGATGATCGTCTCGACGGAAAAGCCGGTATGGCGCATCAACCCAGGGAGATGTTGGCCAAAAATGGCGTACAGAAGAAATGTGACAGCCGTCAGTGGCAAGGCCCAACCGATCGTCCTTCTGGAAGCCTCCAGGAGAATCAGAGTTATAATGATTCCCAGCACTAAATCCCAGGAGGTCAAGGGTTCAACATAAGGGTATCGCTCGATCATGTAGTCGTAGTTGAGAAAGATATAGCCCAAGGACAGAAAGGTCAGAAGAAGTAGGGTCACATCGAGCCATCGGCTCATCGGGCTTTTCTTTCCCTCTCTAGACATCCCCAGAAGAAAGATCAGGGTGAGCGTGAACAGGAGATGGATGGACCGATGAAGCATCGCCTCTGGCGCGCCAAAGGCAGCTGTGTACAGGTGGTAGAGGGACATGAGGACAGCGATGATTGCCGCCACCTTTTTCACAATTCGGATGAGGCCTTCCATAAATCCCCCTTATCAAACATGGGGGGAATGTTTCCATTCCCCCCGTAGCTTATTTACAGACAGATTTGGATGGGGCACCTGAGGTGGAAATGCTACTTCATCACTCCCTTTTCCTTATAGTACTTCGCAGCGCCTGGATGGAAGGGAACACCGATATCGAGTGCAAGATCCTCTACGGTGACGCCCTTCATCGCTGAAACTACCTGGGTCAAACGATCCAAATTCTCTGCGAGCACCTTCGTAATTTGGTAGACCAACGCGTCGGGAAGCTTTGCACTGACGACCATGTGGGTGAAGTACCCTATCGTGGCGACATCATAATCCACGCCGGGATAAGTCCCTTTGGGGATGATTCGCTTCAAATATCCCACGTTAAACTTTTGCATTTCCTTGATCTTATCGTCGGGGACGGAAAGGAGTCTGATCTTTTTTGTCGTGGCCAAATCCAGTCCGGCGGAAGCAGGTATGGTGGTGCCGGGAAGCCAGGCATGCGCATGTCCGTCTTTCATGAGCGAGATGGCGTCCGTGTAGCTCACATGTTGCACATTGGACATATCCTTGTAGGAGAGACCATACACCTCGAGGATCTGCCGGCTTACAAGTTCACCCGTGTGCCCTTTCGGTCCCGGACAGATGACCTTCCCCTTGAGGTCTGCAACGGTCTTGATCCCTGATTCTTCCAGGACAAACATCTGGTAGTATTGAGGGTAGAGATTGGCCATTTGCTTCACGTTATTGGCTTTGGCTTTGAAAGGAGCTTTCCCGAATACGGCATCCGCACTGGTAGGGGAGTTTCCAAAACCGATATCGGCCTTCCCCCCCTCAACGCCGACCACATTGGCCATCCCTCCCCCCGGAGCAACGGTGACTGTCGCTCCTGGAATTTCTTTCTGAATCAATTCGGCAATAGCCCCTCCCAAGGGATACCAGGATCCTCCCATCGGGCCAGTCATAAATTTTATATCAACTTTCGCCTGACCAAAGGCCATAAATGGAACGAAACAAACGATGAGACCCACCAGCAGATAAACCTTCATTCTAATTTTCATCTCTCTTCCTCCTTTCTATGTTTTTTCGACTAAACCAAATCCACGCCACCACCCCTTTCCCTACTTAGATTGGGTTAAAACGAAACTAAATATCACAACAAATCAGATGCCTTGTCAAGGGAATTTAATTCAAAGTAACACCTTTGTTCTTCGAAAAGCTCCACCTCAAAACTGCGGGACACCGGTCAGGCCTGCCTGCCGGTAGGCAGGGATGCTGGGCGCGTCAGCGGGAAGCCGCCGCAAGGCGGGCATCTTCCAGAAGCTCTAGAGCGGAAACCTCTGAGTCGTCGGTACTCGTTTGTTGCTTAGTTAACTGAGCAAAGGTTATAGAACTGCAAACGATGTGGACCAATCATAAAGACCGCATTCTAAAGGTTCGGAAGCATTCCTGGCCGGTGGATCTTGGCTGTTCATTTTTCAAGGGGCTAAATTTGATATACTTCAAAAAGTTCTGCCCTTTCTTTCATCTACCACCTGTGGTCCTTCTTCCAGTTTCTCTACAATTTCGATCTTATCAAAGGCCAGAAGCGTTTCCTGCTTCATCCTTCTCGACAGGTCCTCTATTCTCGCTTTCGCCGATTCGTTTCCCTCCACCGTCATCTCCAACCGGTCCACACCCGTTTCCGAACGAACCCTCACACGATATCGGTCTTTGCATTCTGGAAATTCTCTGAGAATGTTCCCCACCTGGGAAGGCCAAAACTTCACCCCCTTGACCTTCAGCATCTCATCGGTCCGCCCGATCACACCTTTCGGCAGAGTCATCGCCCTTCCACATGAACACTTCTCTTTGATCATGAAGGTCAGATCGCCCGTCCGATACCGCAGCAAAGGGGAAGCCTCCTTATAGAGATGAGTGATGACCAATTCTCCCTTCTCCCCCTCCGGAACCTTCTCCCCAGTCAACGGATCGATCACTTCAACAAAGATAAAGTCATCCATAATATGAAGTCCTGTGCCATAGCGGCAGCTACGCGCAACTGGCATACAGAGGGCCATGCTATAGGAATCGATGATAGTGAGGTCTCTTCCAAATGCACTCCGTGTTCTCTCGGGATATCCTTCCACGGAGGTAAAAGGCTCTCCTCCCACAAATAGGATTCTTACGCTGGGAATGCCCCCTGAAGCCAGCTTCATGGCAAAGGTAGGATTGGTGATGAGGACCGATACCTCATATTGATTGATCAAGCGGATCGCCCGCTCTGATTCACCTGGGCCCAGAGGGATGACTTTAGCACCATAATATTCGAGCTGGCTTTGATAGAAAAGTCCAGCGATGAAGAGATGATACCCATAGGTGACGACACAGAGGTCCCCTTTTTTGACGCCTGCTGCCTTGAGGGTGCGGGCACAGACTTCGTGCATTTTCTTGAGATCCTTCTTTGTCTGATAGACAGGATAGAGTTCCTGACCAGAGGGAGAAAAATTCACCCGCGTGACCTCCCCCGTGTATAAAGAACATTCCGACGGCTTCTTTTTTAGCTCTTCTATAAATTCTTGACCGGTGGTAAAGGGTATCTTTCTGAAATCATCCAGGGTCTTGATCCGTGATGGTTTGATCCCAGCCTGGTCCAGCCTGTTCCTATAAAAATCGAGCTGATATAACTTTGTGATCTGCTCTCTTAAATCTTTGATTCTTTCCCTCATCCTGAAACCTCTTGTTCGGAGACAATTTGATGAAGAACTACTAATTTTGTCAACTATCTGGGTTCCCGCCCACGCGGGAATGACGCCAAATCTTTGATGGAAATCACCATCATTCTGTGGCACATTCATAAATCTTTTGCGCCAACAATTCTGCCGAGACCTTCGCGAAATTGAAGTTGGGCCGATTCAATATCTCCGAAATCTTCGACTCAAATAGCCTTTCATCAATCGTCTGCCCTTTCAGAGCCTTTTCAATCTCATGGATCGGCGACGTTGGTCTCAACGGGCTTGCATGGATCGACCCAGAAATCAGAAGATCCCAAAGCCTGTCATCCCTGACGAGGGTGATGATCCGAACCATGGGTCCCTCCGGAACTTTGAACTGGACCATCCTTCTGGAAACGTCCGTAGGAATCTTACCAAATTTCCGCTCTGACCTCTCCATGAAAAACTCTTCAGACGTATACTCTTTTTCCATTCCCCGATAGTAATCCCTCTCTTTCTCGGTCAGCTCTCCTGCAACCAATTTGACGTCGAACACTCTCTCAATCTGCTTGATGTAAACCTCCTTGATCTCCTCTAAATCAATGCTTCTGGTAACCAGCTTTTCGAGATAGGTGATCCTCTCCTGAATACTGCTGGCCTGCTTATCCTGAAATTTCTGGGCTGGTGGGGTAATGGCCGAGGCAATGAGGTTCACATCGGGCTGTTTCACCTGAACTCCCGAACCCATTTGGATCGCCTTCTCTTCATAAAAGCAAGAGGAAGGACCGATCTTTCTCCAGAGACCATCGTCACACCTAATCTCCAGGTCATTGAGGGGCCTGAAACGGCAGTCGACACTAAAATATTCCGAAATCCCGGAGGCAATTCCAGTGAGCGTTTTTTCGAACATCTTTTCTGCATTGGGTGGGACCTTCCGGCTTTCCCTCCCAAGATGAAGGAAGGTAAAGATATAACCCGTATCTCCAAAGATGGGACCCCCGCTGGCTATTGTCCGGAAAACAGTGATTCCTTTTTCTCTGCAATACGGGAGGTTGATGTCCTTCTCTGGATCATTAAAAAAGGTGGTAATCAAACTCGGTCGAGGGAAGGTGCAGAAACTAACCGTATCGGGCACGATCCCCTCGCTTCGGGCTCTCATCAACACCGGTCGGTAGATGGCTGTCTCAGCATAGGTCAACCAGTTAATCTCTAAAAATCTCCACTTCTCCATATCCTTTTCCTGATCACTCCCACCTTCTTCCTCCCCCATTAGAGACTGTGTCAGAATAGGAAAAATGAGAGACAATCTACAAAAGGGAACGGACGGGTGGATGAAAAAGCTTTAGACCTGCGCGTAGCCGCTCCCGCCTACGCGAAGCCCCCGCTTCGGCGGGCGTAGGTAGGTCGGCGAAGGCAGGGCGGAAACCTTTTTGCAAGAGCTCCCTCGGCCTCCAAGCATAGCTCACGTTTTCTGAAATCATCACCCCTGTTTCCAACAAACCAATAAAAGACCGCATTCTAAAGCTTCAAAAGCATTCCTGACTGGGGTCCCTGCACGTTGACCTTTCAAAGGCCTAAAGTGTTACCATTTTTTCAATCTGGGTTGATTGACCGGATGGATCGGAACCTTTCCCTCCAACACCCGGATCACATCCTCGGCAACCATGCTCATCCTCCGCAAGGCCTCTTCTGTATGAGCGGCCATGTGAGGGGTTCCTGCGAAATTTTCCAGTTCGAATAAAGGATGTCCTTTCGAAGCCGGCTCCACTTCATAGACATCAGAAGCGGCTCCGGCAATTTTCCCATCTTTTAACAATTGATAAAGAGCCTTCTCATCCCAGATCGGCCCCCGGGCAAGATTGAGGATGAAGGCTGAGGGTTTCATCAATCGGAACTCTCTCTCTCCTAGAAGTCCCTTGGTCGCCGGTAGCATCGGGAGGTTGATGGAGATGAAATCCGATCGGGTCAGAAGATCTTCCAAACTCACCTTTTCCGCATCGATCTCCTTCTCTACTTTCTCATAGCGTATGGCATCGTAATAGAGAACCTTCATGTCAAACCCTCGATGGCCGATGCGGCCGACGGCCTTTCCGATTCGACCGAAGCCAAGAATTCCAAGGGTCTTCCCATGGAGTTCGTGCCCAATATACTCATAACGTGCTCCAAATCGTCCCTCCCGAAGGGCGATATCAGCTTTCCGAAGCATCTTTGAAAGGATGAGCGCCAGGCCGAAGAAGTGTTCTGCGACCGAGATGTCGTTCGCGTCAGGGGTGTTCACCACCCAGATCCCTTTCTCCGTTGCTGCCTCCAGATCGATGTTCTCCAATCCGACGCCATGTCTTCCAATCACCTTCAGCCTGGGGGCCGACTCCATTAATTTCCGGGTCACCTTTCCGTTGGCCCGGATGACGACTCCATCCACCTCCTTGACCTCATGGATCAGCGAAGCCTCATCAAGGGAACGGGCAAAGAGGATCTCTCCCTTCTCCCCCAAGAGGGCTTTTCCCGCCTCGTGCATGTCTTCGTACATTAAAATCTTATGTCTCTCCATTGTCAGACCCTCCTTCCCCCCCCATGGATGGTACGTAATAGAATAATATCTTGACAAAATATTTAACATTTATGATAAAAAAAGAGAAGTGGAGGAAGCAACTACTATGGCAAAAGTCATTATGGAGAACATCTCAAAGAATTTTGGAATGGTTCAGGCGGTCAAGGATTTCAATCTGACGGTGGAAGACAAGGAGTTCGCCATCCTAGTCGGGCCTTCCGGTTGCGGAAAATCGACAGCCCTCCGGATGGTCGCCGGTTTGGAGGAACCTACCACCGGAACGATCTATATTGGTAACCGGGCCGTCAACGACCTCCCGCCAAAAGACCGGGATATCGCCATGGTCTTTCAGGAATATGCCCTCTATCCTCATATGTCCGTCTATAAAAATATGGCCTTTGGCTTAAAATTGAGAAAATTTCCAAGAGAGGAAATTAAGCAGAGGGTCCAGGACGCTTCGGAGATTTTGGGGATTCACGAGCTTCTCGATCGAAAACCGAAGCAACTCTCCGGTGGACAGCGTCAGAGAGTGGCTGTGGGACGGGCCATCGTCCGGAAACCGGCTGTTTTCCTGTTCGACGAACCCCTTTCAAACCTGGATGCGAAACTCCGCGTCCAGATGAGAGCAGAACTTTCAAAACTGCATGACCGCCTCCAGACGACCATCATTTACGTGACCCACGACCAGGTGGAGGCCATGACTATGGGGACGAAGATTGTCGTGATGAAAGATGGTCTCATTCAGCAGATCGGTTCTCCTCTGGAAGTCTATAACTTCCCCGTCAATCAATTTGTGGCCGGTTTTATCGGAAGCCCGGTCATGAATTTCATCCCCTGCCGTGTTCTCTCAAGAGATGGCCGCCTCGTCATCGATGCGGAAGCCTTCCAGCTCCCCATTCCGGAGAAAAAGGCCCCCTTTTATCAATCGCTGGCTGGATCGGAGGCCATCTTCGGAATAAGACCCAATGATATCTACGATCGCCTCTATGCTCCCGAACACCTCAAAGTGAACGCCTTTCGAGCCATCGTCGATGTGATTGAGCCTCTGGGTTCCGAGATCCACCTTAACGTGACAACCGGAGAACACAATATCGTGGCGGTTGTGGATACACAGACCATCGTCCGGATGCATCAAGAGATTGAGCTGGCCATCGATCTCAATAAGATGCATCTCTTCGAAAAGACCCCTCCTAACCCCCGGGTTAAAACAGAAGTATAGTCTTAAAGGTTAAGGTTAAGGTTAAGGTTAAGGTTAAGGTTAAGGTTAAGGTTAAGGTTAAGGCTGAGGCTGAGGGTAAGGTTGGGGGAAAAAGTCCTCAACCTAAGCTTTAGCTGAAAAACAGAACAAATGAGCCTCAAAATAATGCCCTCCGGGAGTTTTAGACACATAGGAGAAGAGTTCCGGGATGAAAGAAAGATAAAAAAATTTGAAGATATACGCCCTGTGGAATTTCTCCTCTTAAGAGAAAAACTTGGCCTGAAAAGATACAAAAAGACCACTAAAAGAGATGAAGAAGGAAGAAGGATTCTATTGGAACTTGCTTTAAAAAAGATAGAAGAGAAAGAAAAGGATGATTTTATTCCGCTGGGCTACAGGTGAAGAAAAGTCAAAATAATCCCATCAAAATGAATCCTTCACAATAGCTCCATCCCCCAGACTTAAGGCGCCGAAGAAAACAGAGTATTATTCCTAAATTCACGGACTGACCCCCTTTCGTCCGCACGGATTTCCATAGCCAGCTAACGATAGAGATCACCTGCCTCTATGGAGCGCCAGCGGAATAACCGTCCATTGCAGCGCCTTGATACTATTCAAGGCCTCCTCCAAACATGGTAGAGTCAGCTTGTGAGAGACCAAATCTAACCAGTAAGGAGGAAGCCTTATGCAATTCTACACGAGACAGCACAAATTTTATTGCGGAATCGATCTACATGCAAGAAAAATGTACGTCTGTATCCTGGATGCCGGGGGCAACATCCGTGTTCACCAAAACATCAAAACAGAGCCCGAGGCCTTTCTTCGGGTCATCACTCCCTTCCGGGAGGATATCGTGGTTACTGTGGAATGCATCTTCACCTGGTACTGGCTGGCCGATCTGTGCCAGAAAGAAGGTATCCCCTTCGTTCTTGGCCATGCCCTCTACATGAAGGCAATCCATGGAGGCAAAACAAAGAACGATAAGATCGACTCCCATAAGATTGCCGTTCTCTTGCGAGGCGGTATGATTCCCATGGCCTATGTCTACCCTAAGAAGATGAGGGCAACCCGTGATCTCTTACGAAGAAGAAATCATCTCATGAGAAAACGGGCTGAACTGTTTGCCCATATACAGAACACCAACACCCAGTACAACCTGTCAGATTCTTTTGGTTGTATCGCAAAACCACAGAACAGAAACGGCATTGTTGAGCAGTTTGAGCATCCTGCGGTGCAAAAGAGCATGGCCGTTGATCTTGAGCTCATAAGGACCTATGATGTGATCCTCACAGATCTGGAAAGGACCATCATCAAGCTTGCCAATCATCACGACCCTGTCTCCTATGCTCTTCTCCAGTCGATACACGGAGTAGGAAGAATCCTGGGGCTCGTGATGCTCTATGAGATAGAAGATATCGACAGATTCCCTCGGGTCCAGGACTTTGTCTCATACAGTCGACTGGTAAAGTGCTCCCATGAATCGAATGGGAAGAAATGCGGTACCAATGGGAATAAAATCGGCAATGCTCATTTAAAATGGGCCTTCTCGGAAGCAGCTATTCTTTTCCTCAAGGGGAATGATCCTGCAAAGAGATATTTCGATAGAATTATCCATAAGCACGGTAAGGCCAAGGCCCTCTCTATTCTTGCCCATAAGCTGGGAAGGGCGGTCTACTTCATGCTCAAGAACAAGGAGTCATTCGATCAAGAGAAGTTTCTGAGATAACGGAGGGAACGGGTCAACCCGAGGCCTAACTGGTACAACCATGGGTACGATCACGCATCATCATCAATGAGGGAAGAGAAAACCCTTGCACCTGTCTTCTCAATGCACTTCTGATGATATGACGAAAATGCCCGGTAACCTGTAGCGCTTGATTGGCGATCCGTTCTGCTCCTTTACAGATTGATGCAAGGGTTCTGCCCCTCAACCGAACCTGGCACTAACTGGGGATCATGTACCCCGTCACCTTGATGAGGACGGCATGAGGGAACGATAATGTTTCTAGGTCGCAGGGAGATCCTTCTTTCTGCGTCTGTCCGTAATGGACAGTTGAACCTCTATAAGTGTTTGGTGCAGCAACTCGGTACCGATTGGGAAACGGAGCTGGAACCGTTGGCAACAATCAGATAGCCAGTTATGAGAAAGAACGAAAGGAAGACTATTTTCGTTAGTGGAAAGATTTATCTATTGACACGGGGAGGCCTTATAAGGGTTAG